>Ga0326733_1000009_pt1 | contig 178354 bp, 170 predicted proteins | sample 14_GP2_308_FD_207946 | JGI IMG/M metagenome (GOLD analysis project Ga0326733, IMG submission 207946) | Glacier ice microbial communities from Ngari, Tibet, China - 14_GP2_30.8 | ecosystem: Environmental > Aquatic > Freshwater > Ice > Glacier | place: China: Ngari, Tibet | collected 2018-07-17
CCTTATGCCTGATGACCATAGCAAGTTGGTACCACCCCTTCCCATCCCGAACAGGACCGTGAAACGACTTTGCGCCGATGATAGTGCGTCAACACGTGTGAAAGTAGGTCATCGTCAGGCTCGTTATCCCTCACCGCGTACCCACGGTACGTAGTGCACCAGCAACTCAGTAACTGTACCTACAGTGCTCGCCAACTAGCGCCCTCCCCACCAAGGAGGGCGTCGGCGTTTGTGTGTCAGACTTTGAAGTAATCCGGATCATGTGGCTCTCTTTTTGCTATGCGCGAATTGCTAAACAACCGGTGGCTGGCATTGGATAAAGTTTAGACGGTATCGTCATCGTACGACGTAGTGCAATTATTCTTGATGATAGAGCGCATAACCGGCGGGCTTAGCAAACTAGTGCCTATAAATATATTTTTTCTTTTGCACGTAGTGTTTTTGTTAAAATGAGTAACAACGCTGATGTAGCTCAGTTGGTAGAGCAACTGATTCGTAATCAGTAGGTCGGGCGTTCGATTCGTCTCATCAGCACCAATACAATCAAGCACTTAGCCCAACTCACAAGGTTGGGCTTCTTGCTTTCTGGGGTTGGGGTAGCAATCTGGGTAGCGCAGCGCATGGGGAAAACGCCGGGTAACACGTACCTAAGCAGCCCTGAGTAACGGCAGTATCCTTTCTCCTGTGCAAGTACAGCCCCTTGAGTACAGCGGCTTGCATGCTAAGAGTTTGCTACCCCAGTGCGGGGAACTGCTGCACTGGGTAGCGGGTACAACCCAGCGCGGGTACGCTATCTGAATTACAGTGTTAATGCAGAGTGGCAACAGCGTCCTTGTAGGGGCTACCGGCTAGGGCTGCTATGTATCCACAGGGAAGCGGAATGCATGGCACTGTGAGCGCTTTAGGTGCCTTGTGCAGGATTGCTGGGGTGCATGCTGGTGCAAGTAACCCCATCCTTGCATTCGTCAGGGCATGTTCTCCATGTGCTGCTATGGCTGCGGCATCGTAAGCCTGGGCTGCTTGCTCGGCGGTGCTGAACCGTCCTAACCTTCGTTGTACACCGTGTACATCAATTCGTGCCTCGAACCTTTGCTTATTCGGAGGACGGTACACGCCTTTGTACCCGCTGGTGTTTGTTACTGCCAATCGCGTATTAGCTCGGTTCTGTGAGCTAGTTACTACCCTGAGATTGCAAGGGCGATTGTCGCGCTTGTTCAGGTTAATATGGTCAATTTCCATGCCATCAGGTATTGCCTGCTGGGTTGCAAGCACAACAACGATACGGTGCTGATTGTAATGCACACCATTAATTTTTATACGCATGTATTGCTTTGTAACAGTTCCCGAATTAGGTTGGCGGGTCATGCTAGTACGCTTACTCGGTATCCGGCGCTTCAACTCCCCTGTTTCCCAATTCAGGATAAAGAGTTCGGCCAGCGCTTCATAACTTGGCAGTGTAGGAAAGGACATGATTGCTCCATAGGGAATGCACAGGAGCGGATCGCTTCTGTTCTGGTTAAGTGGGTACAGGTGCTGCGGAATAGGTAAAGCTGGGTACTGCAAGCTGCGCATGTGGTACGCAAGCTGAACGCGCTAGACAGGTGTTACTGCTAGGGGTATGGAGGGTGGGGCTATGGAAGAGCTAAGTAACAGATACAGCTTAGGTGCGGCTGCATTCCGGAAGCTCTTTCCTTACTACCTGTAACGCCTTCAGGGTTGTTCTAAGTGTTCCTACGCAGCATTACTGCACGCCTGCCCCTGCCCTTAGATCAACTCAGGAGAGGCGCTAGGGGAAGGGGTGGTACGCTGGGTGCTTGATTGCAATACCGTGCCTTGTACGCGCATCTGAGGGGAGGTGAGGTACTGGGCTGTGCTTGGAACAGGGATAGCTTGGCTTGAATCTGAAAATCCACTGACCCAATAAGATATGTTCTTTATGGGTGAATGGATTCTCACAGGAAATGTTTCTTATTAGCTACGGTGGCCTACCGGAACACATTCTCCCGGCAAACACGCTATCAAGCAGCTAGCAGAACTTTCTGCATGAACCGTGCATCATGTACAAGGTACTTCAAGCGGCCTGCCTTGCCTATTTCAACGGCAGACTTCAGCGACCAGCCAAGCGGCTTCAGTACACACTCAAGCGCTTGGTACTCGCGGCTAAGTTTGCTTGAGGGGATTCCAGTACGGGCCTCGATATCCTCAGCGCTGAAGATTGCACGTTCACCTTGCATTAGCATCTGCTGAAGTCCTTGCCTTCCCTGCTTCGGAGCAACGGTTAAGCCTACTGGCGCTTCAGCAAGTACAGGCGCTGGGGCATCCGGGAACAGTGCAGGCATGTTCAGCATAAGCATGCCCAGTTCCATTGTGAGGAACAGCTTCATGGCTTTGCATTTGCCTTCACCATCCACAGTACGGGCACAGCCACGCATACCAAGCTGCTTCAACCAGCGTAGTACATTCCCCTCGTACACTTGCTTGTAATCACCTTTAGGGGAGTACACTCCACCAGTTCCCGGCACGTTCACTGCAAGCGCTAGGCTTTCAGCACTGAGCGATTTACCCGACCATGCGTGCATCTGTGCAACCGTTACCGCTCCAGGTTGATAGAACGAACCGAACTGAAACACATGCGTTTTGTTTCGGAACCTGTTTGAACCTACACCAGCACCGTAATGCTGAGTATTCACTTTACGGCCTTCCCAATCCATCGGGAAATCGGGGTTATCAGATGCGCCAATGAGGTTGCCCAGTAGTACATCCTTGTGTACCACTACCAGAACATCATCCCCGGCCTGTGTATTCGCAAGCACGGAGTCACGGATGTACTGCCCGTACTCATCGCGGTTCGCTGGCACCTTGATTGCCTTCGGCACGTTGCGGAACTTGCCGGGCATGTCCATTCTGCTGACTTGCAAGCGTTCGTAGTTCACACGCGGAACTTGCACGGTGCTTACGTGCGGGTTCAGTGTTATGAGTCCAGCTAGTTCGCTTGTGGCATCCAGTAGCACGAAGCCGGGGTAATTCGTTTCAAAGTGCAGGGTGTACGCAAAGAACGCTTTATCCTTGCGGCAGTAAAAGGCACGGCGCTGTGCGGCAGCACGGAGGAACTGCACAACGCGCTGTAGTACCGCTAGCTCTGCCAATCGTACGTCATGGGAGGCTTCTAGGTCGGTCAAGTCCCATAGGGATACGCCTGCCTCGTCGTCGAGGATGCCTACGGCTTGTAGTGGCAACAATGCAGCCGGGAGGAAACGCTGCCCAGTGCTGCCATGAGTAAGACATGACATGCGGTACACCGCCTCTGCTATGAGTGGAAGCCAAGGATGATCTGGCGCACTTTGCATAAGCTGATCGTGCAAGGACTGCACACCTTCGGGCGTAACTTGTACCTGCTGCACAAGCTCAGGGTGCTCATCAATAAACACGATGCTACGTGGCTGGCCCATGAAGGTCAGGGTGCCTTCAGCCTTGCCAGTCGCCAGCTCCTGCTCAAGTTGCTTGTGCGTCACGATGATGACGCGCTGTGCGCCAAGGGTGCTTTTGTCAACAACACGGGTAGGGACTTCTCCCAGTTCCTCGAATGCCCTTTTACGGTCTACGCCGCTGTGCTTATGCAGTGAAGTCCATAGCGATGTGGTGTGCTCTCCGAGTAGTTCCTCGATACCATGCTGGGCTTCAATTCCCATTTGAATAGTAGGAACAACGTACGCGGCTGAGAAGGTTATATCAGCCTTAGCGAAGGCAGCAATCAGGGCGTACGCCGATGCAGACTTACCTAGCCCGGTATCGAGTGGCACGACTTGCACACGGGGCGCACGGATGCCGCTCTGTACGTTCTGCATAGCCTGTAGGCTGGTATCAAGCATGATCTTGGAAACCTGATCGTCGGTACTCGTCACTGCACGGCCATGTAGATTAGTGATTTGATGTGTTCGCATTGCGTAGAAGCGATCATTCATCGCTGTTCTCCTTAATAGGTTATTGAATGCGCAGGGTTGCGCGGTATGTACTGCTGGAACGTGACAAAGCCCGCTCAGTGGCGGGCCTCATGGTGTTGCTGGTGCTGCTGCTCAGGGTGCGGTGCAGCCCCTTGCTTGTGAATCTGCTACATGCTGGCGGTGCTGCGAAGCGTACGTACGTGCTGCTCAAGCTCAGCCACTCTTTCAGCCAGTCGAGACACTGCTCCGGGATTGCTAGCCTCGCCAGCGGGTACAGCGCTGCACGCTGCACGGTACGCCGGGAGTGCTTCGTGTAATGCCCAGTCCAGCAGGGCCTTGGCCTCTGGTTTAGCGGAGCGCATGAGCTTCTTGCGTAACCCTTTCTCAGAGAGAGCCTGCACTGGACGCTGGGCGATCAGGCCGGTAAGACAGACTTCATCCTTGCCCAAAGCTTTCACGGCAGTGCTGGTGTTCACAATGCCTAATGCTTTGAATACATCGGCTGCAATTAGCCAAGGCTTGCCCCCGATACTAACGATACGGATAGCGGTATTGCTGTATTGAAACGTAAGAGTGCGACCAATGCTGTGCATACAGTCCTTGTGTGTAGAAAGTCGGTGGTGGGTGCTCGGGCTAGCGTATGCCTGGGCTGGGTAGCTACTGAATGCGGTACAGACTGGGCTTGCACTGGGGTGAAGGGTTCAGACTGGTATTACTGAGTGCAGGGCGGGGAAGGGCAGGCGATGCCGGGTGTCAGTCTAAGGCGGTGGGGCTTTCATCTGTATCATGCTATGTGGCTCTATGGCTACTGTATTATCATCCTATGTACCTCTAAACAGATTCGTGACCTAAACTACTTGCCAACGGTGGTTTAAGGCAATAAGGCGGGGTGGTAGGCGTTGTCTTGTATTACCACTGTATGCCCCTCTAATAGCTATCCTAGTACCACTGTATGAGGCTCTAGGCTGTATCTTGATTAAAAGCAATCATTTAGACTGTTGGGGATGGAAGACTACGTATTGCTTTCTGGTATCATACTATGGCCCTCTAAGGTCTATCCTAGTATCATACTATGCATCACTAAGCCTTAACGGAGGTTAAACGCCCAGCTTGCCTATAGACCCTAGAACAGCTACACGGGCTTTAGGGAAGCTCAGGAAGCAAGCGGGTACGCTGGCATTGGTTGCACTCAGGAAACCTTGCCACAAGGCTGTAATCAAGCTGGCACCGCATCCTGAGATTCGACAAGCAACCTGTACACCGTGGCACGTGAGATGCCGTGCCGCTTCCCCAGCTCGGCTTTGCTGCCGGTGAATGTCTTGGCATCATCGCGGAGCTTCTGTAGCTCAGGACTGCTCAGGCTTTCTTTCCTACCGAACCGTACCCCTTGTGCCATTGCTTTGGTACGCCCCTCGGCAGTACGCTCGTTAATAAGGCTGCGCTCCATCTCCCCTACAGCAGCAAGCACATGGAACACCATCTTGCCATGTGCTGTGCGGGTATCAATGCTGGTGTTATCGAGTACAGCGAAGTGCACACCCTTGGCCTCAAGTGCCTCCACGATCTTTACTGCATCGGAGACACTACGGGCTAGCCTGTCGAGCTTCGTGACAATTACCGTATCACCCTCACGCACGAACTCGATAAGGGTCTGTAGAGCTTGCCTGCCAACGGTGCTCTTGCCGGATTGCTTCTCAGCTAGCACCTTCTCGCATCCGGCTTCCCTGAGCTTCTGTTCCTGTGTCTCGTAGCTTTGGCCTGTGCTGCTAACTCTTGCGTATCCGATCTTCATACCGTCTCCGTCTCAAAACATCTTAGGTGATGTGAGATTACATTATGAGACAACTTATGGGATGTTGCAAGCGGTAAATTATGGGTGTCTCATAACTTGTAAGATGTGAGACTTATTTATGAACTTAGACAATTTTTGTGTTTCTTTTACTCAAGTGTCACCTGGTGATAATTCATGGATGCACTGACTCCCGATTGTTTTCCAAGCACTGACATGCAATATAGCCGAATGTTGAGGAGTAGTTCCATCATGCCAACAAACGGAAGTTCTAAAAATGTTGGGTTGCCTAATGCGCGATATTTCACAGCCTCGCATCGTGCTTGATCAATTGCTGTAAAAGATTTGCGAGATGTCCGGTAAGCGTTTGACGACTGAATGTAACCAATGTTTGATGCCATCTCTAAAACATTTCGCATTTCGTAAAAGCCTAGATCAAAGTTAAATGCATATGCACAGAGCCCTGCCTCGGCGATTCCTTCGGAGCTATACTTCATAAGCATATTTAGACCTTCTTTTTGGCTTTTGCCTATCATCAACGGCTGCACAATAGCAATCCGCTCACGAAAAGCATGGCCACAAAGCATGGTGGCTGCCGAAGTAATAACCTCATGGTTTTTGTCTTTCGGGTCATATTCGCTAACTCGGATTAACGTTCCAAAAAGTGGCACAGATGTGGGCTCTGCGTTTGCAATTGAAACAACCACCAAATTTGATAACAGCAAAGCACAAAACAAATGACGCATTTAGCTACCTCCTATTCAGTTCAAGTGCAAGACGGGCTGAACAGACGCAGTACTGAGTTATCAAGCCATTCGCTTGACGAGCTGTGGCTTAATGCGCGAGGCATACAGCAAGCTCAAAACAGCATAACGTAAATGTTTCTTTCGCACAATAAATTGTGTTTGCGCTCTAACCGGTTGGTGCTGCTGTAGTTGCCAGGGGTGCAAAGCCGCTGAGAAAGTAGGCCATATTTGCGAGTACAGCTCTTAACTTAAGGCTCTACGACCCTGTACGGGGGATTTCCAGCGTGGCATCAATGAGAGACACCGTCGCATGAATAATAAAAATTTTGTAGTACAAATAGGTACTGCAAAGAGCACCCGTTCTAGCCCTGTCGATCGTCGTCAAAAACAATTTATATGCGATTAATTCCTGAGTTTAAAGACAAAATCGGCAGGAACACATTGTGTCCTTGTGGCTCCAAGAAGAAATTTAAGGTCTGCCACGGGCACCACAGCAATTCTCCTGAACCCAACATTTACCACGTTGCAGCCGAAGTCAGAACCCTGACACGTAAGGGTGAGTGCTACGCACCGCATTCTATGCACAACGAATGTTCTAGGGGCACTATCAGCGCACATACCGTATCGCGGTCAAGTAGTCTGGGAGCCATTCAACGAAATGGGCATGTTTACTCATATCCGCTTAACTTACTTTCTTTGCATAAGTCCGGTGGCCGCCTTAAGCCAGAATTGACTGGATGGAAACAAGCCTCGACGTTTCCTGGCTTTTGCGGACATCATGACAAACGCTTATTTGAACCGCTTGAAGATGTGCCTTTTATGGGAACCAAAGAGCAATGCTTTCTTATTGCTTATCGGGCGCTTGCCAAAGAGATTCACGCGAAAAGCTGCTCCGCCAAACAAAACGATTTGCGTGCAACTCTTGGCAAACGGTCTGCTATCGCAAGCATGGCTATGGCCGCAGCTAATAAAGGGGTTAATCTTGCTATCCGCGACCTCGAAAGGCATAAAAATCGGTACGACCAAGTTCTTGTTAATAAGGATTGGAAGAAGGTGCACGGCATATTAATTGAGTTCAATGACATTTTCCCGATTCAATGCACCGGAGGGCTAAACCCAGACAAAGACATCAATGGCTTACAAGTCCAAAACTTGGATTGGTGCGGGGTGACGCCAGATACGATCAATCTTGCCTCGTTCGCTGCGGAAGGGAAGTCGTATTTTTTAGTTTGTTGGTTGTCTGATAGCGACTGTTCTGGATCGCGCTTCGTAGCCCCGTTTAAACTGGTCAGCAGGGAAGATTTACCGGCAGTTATTGGCTCTCTCATACTACAAACAACGGAGAATTGTCATTTCGCTCCAGACTGGTATGAGGGGCTGTCAAATGCTGGGAAAGACTGGTGCGAAAAGAATGCGCTTTCTGGCATGTTCTTCGGTGACCTTCCTCCTCCAGTCGTAAGCGCTGACCAGACGCTGTTCATGGGCATTTCTGTATCGAAAATTACCTATCTTTAACGTAGCCAATTTACGTTGACACACGTTAGAACTTCATTCGATCCCATTCCGACGAATAGTCCCACACGTATTCCGTCTCGCCTGTCTCCAAATCCATGCTCTCCCCAGCGGGCCATGTTGCAGCGAATAGCATATCTGCCCACTTAGTAAGAGCTTCCCGCTTCTCTTTCTCGTATCCGTACCTGTCGTACACAGCGGTGCTGCTGGTATCGGTATGGTTCAAAACTTTCTGCACGATCAAGCGCGGGTACCCCAGCACTGATAGCCCGGTTGCCACTGTACGGCGGCAGTCGTGCGGGGTGAACTGCCCCAGGTCGCGTAGTGGGCTTTCTGGCTGCTGCATCTCATCCCGTAGTGCGTGGTCAGGCGTAGTAAGGGAGATATGCTGCTCGGGCTTCTTTGGGCTGGGGAAGCACCAAGGGGAAGGGGGCTGGGCTTCCGTATCAGCAGTGGGCACCTGTTTCCGTACCCGTAGCGTATCCAGCAGAGCCTGGGCTTCTTCGACTAACGGAACCCGGTGTGCTTTCCCATTCTTGGAATTAGCTGCTGGGATAGTCCATACGCAATTGGAGCCACTACCTTCCAAGTCCGTCCACCGCATGCGTAGCACTTCTCCCTTACGCTGCCCAGTCAGCAGCATGAGCTGCAACGCACGGCGTGTTACCTCGTGCATGCCAATGCCCCGGCCTGTATCTAGTGCGTACCACAGCGAGAGTATTTCGGGATGCTGAAGCACGCGCTCCCTCGATACCTCCCGTGCTGGCTTCTTCACGCCTGCACATGGGGAGGATTCAATCTCTCCACGCTCCACAGCCCAGCCGAATGCTTTACTCAGCACTGCCAGCAGCCGGTTAGCTGATACAGGAGAACCGGCATCCATCTTGGCATCAAGCAAACGGTTAATATCCTTGCGGGTAACGTCTTTGGCAAACGCTGTACCCATCACAGGTACCACGTCTCGTAGTAGCTGGCGCTCATCCTCGCGCCAAGTACGCTTATGCAGCTTTGCATAACGCTCGATGAAGTCTGCGCACAAAGCCTGTACTGTGATTGCTGAACGTCCCGCCTTTTCACGCAAGAGCTTTTCTGCTGCTGGGTCTTTACCATCTGCTACGGCAATGGTTGCTTTCTCATACGCTGCTCGGGCAGCACTGAGGCTGTATACAGGAAACTTCCCGATGGTTAAGCGGCGTGACCTCCCTCTAATACGGTACACGTACTGAAAAGACACGTCCCCTTGCACTCCGATCCTGATACCGAAGCCAGGGTAGCCGTGATCCCAAACCTCGGCACGAATGCCGGCAGGCTGTACGGCACGTAGGAATGCGTCTGTCAAAACACGCTTGTTATGTGCCATACTTGCGAACTCCTGATTTGCTACCCCGGTTCGGTCTAGGGTAGCACGGGGAATTGCGGAGTGGCAAGGTGGATGCTTGGTAAGTATCTGATTTGAAGGCCGATTATTCTTGATGCTGAGTGAGGTCATTGATTCGTAATCAGTAGGTCGGGCGTTCGATTCGTCTCATCAGCACCATTGGATTTACATACTTAGCCCAACCTAGCAAGTTGGGCTTTGCCGTTTTCGGTTAAGTGAGCTGTCTATAAGGGGGTCAAAATGGATGACATCGTAATTGTTGCTGCTTTGCGTACTGGAGTAGGAAAATTTGGTGGTGCGCTTGCAAAGATCAGCGCAGCGGATTTGGGGGCACACGTCATCAAAGGTCTTTTGGACAGGACTGGAATTGCCCCTGAGTTGGTCAGCGAGGTTATTTTGGGTCAAGTGCTTACTGCTGGCTGCGGACAAAATCCTGCACGTCAGGCAAGCATTAAATCGGGGTTGCCGGATACGGTGCCAGCTTTTACTGTCGGCAAGGTATGTGGCAGTGGCTTGAAAGCAACGCACTTGGCGGCGCAAGCGTTAATGTGCGGCGATGCCAACATTATTCTTGCGGGGGGCCAGGAGAGCATGAGCATGTCGCCGCATGTGTTGAATGGTTCTAGAGACGGTTTTCGTATGGGGGATGCAAAACTTGTTGATACGATGATTACCGATGGGTTATGGGATGCCTATAACCAGTATCACATGGGTACGACTGCAGAAAACGTTGCGAAAAAATACAACATTTCGCGACAGGAACAGGATGAATTTGCGGCTGCCTCACAAAATAAAGCAGAGGCCGCACAAAAATTGGGTGTATTTAAGGATGAGATTTTAGCGTTAGATCTTCCGCAAAAAAAGGGCTCAATCATTTTTGATGCAGACGAATACATCAAATTTGGAACGACTGTTGATTCGCTTGCTGGGTTGCGTCCGGCCTTTTCTAAAGATGGCACGGTTACGGCTGGCAACGCTTCAGGTATTAACGATGGGGCAGCTGTAGTAATGATGATGACGGCATCGGTGGCACGTGACCTTGGTCTAAAGCCGCTCGCAAAGATCAAAGCATACGCATCCGCAGGCGTTGATCCGTCGATAATGGGGATGGGTCCAGTGCCTGCAACGCAGCGTTGTCTACAAAAAGCGGGATGGACACATGCCGATCTTGATTTGATGGAAATTAATGAGGCGTTTGCTGCCCAAGCAATTGCAGTGAACAAGGAAATGGGTTGGGACACAAGTAAGATCAATGTTAACGGCGGCGCTATAGCATTAGGTCACCCAATCGGCGCCTCTGGTTGCCGTATTCTTGTCACGCTGTTACATGAAATGGTCAGGCGCGATGCAAAGCGCGGTTTGGCGAGCTTGTGCATCGGTGGAGGCATGGGTGTGGCGCTAGCTATTGAGCGTTGACCGTCTCAAAAATAGGAAGGCCGATTGTTTATCGGCCTTCAGCGTTCTAGCATTGAGCTATTGAATCATAGATAAAAAAGAGGGAAGCAATGGCAAGAGTTGCATTGGTAACAGGTGGCATGGGTGGTCTGGGTGAGGCGGTTTGTATTAAGTTGGCAGCACTCGGCTACCGTGTAGTGACAACTTATTCTCCAGGTAATACTAAATCTGAGGCTTGGTTGCATTCCATGAAGGATTTGGGATTTGACTTTCGTGCGTTTGAATGTGATGTATCAGATTACGATTCGGCGCAGGTTTGTGTTCGCCGCGTTGAAAAGGAAATTGGCCCAGTTGACGTTTTGATTAATAACGCGGGTATTACACGCGATATGACTTTTAAAAAAATGGACAAACCGAATTGGGATGTTGTCATGAAAACGAATCTTGATTCTGTTTTTAATATGACCAAACCTGTTTGCGACGGCATGGTAGAACGAGGGTGGGGAAGAATTATTAACATTTCTTCTGTTAACGGACAAAAAGGTGCTTTTGGACAGACAAATTACTCGGCTGCGAAGGCTGGCATGCATGGCTTTACTAAAGCACTTGCCCTGGAGGTCGCTAGAAAGCAAGTAACCGTTAACACGATTTCACCTGGCTACATCGGCACAAAAATGGTGATGGCAATCGCTCCGGAAGTATTAAACGAAAAGATTATTCCGCAAATTCCAATGGCGCGTTTGGGAAAGCCGGAAGAAGTCGCCGGTTTGGTTGCCTATCTTGCCTCTGACGAAGCTGCATTTCTTACCGGTGCAAACATTGCCATCAACGGTGGACAGCATATGTACTAACCGGCATAAACAATTCTTAAAACGTTTTATACATTGTTAGTAAATGTTTTTAGAAAGGTTTTTAGAAATGGTAGAAGCGGCTTTTAAAGCTGCTTTGTCTCGAACGTGTTGCAACTTGCCATGTCCCCTGACTCGATGCCTCGTTTAAACCACCGCACACGTTGTGCGGAAGAGCCGTGGGTAAATGAGTCGGGCACGACATACCCTTGACCTTGTTGTTGTAGGGCGTCATCACCAATTGCTGTTGCAGCAGCAAGGGCTGCTTCGACATCGCCCGCTTCTAGAATACTGCGCGATTGGTTGGCATGAAATGCCCATACGCCAGCGTAACAGTCGGCTTGCAACTCAAGCCGTACAGATAGCGCATTCGATTGGGAAGGCGTGGCCCGCTCGCGGGCTGTATCGACTTTGGACATGGTTCCGGAAATATTTTGAACGTGGTGTCCAACTTCGTGGGCAATTACATAAGCCTGCGCAAAATCGCTTGATACTTGAAAGCGCTGCTGCATCAGCTTGTAAAATGCTAGATCAATGTAAATCTTCTGGTCGCCTGGGCAATAAAAAGGGCCGCTGGCCGTTTGCCCTGCGCCACAGGCAGTTGATGTCCTTCCAGAAAATATTTGCAGCGTTGGTGGGGCATAACGTGCACCACGCGCGCTAAATAGTTGTGCCCAGGTATCTTCGGTATCAGCTAATACAGTAGAGACAAGTCGGGTAGTGCGGTCATTGGCTGGTGGCTGGGATGCCTGGGGAGGTTCTGTAACCGCCGCCGGTGTGCCACCACCATTAAGCACGTTTAAAACAGTAACTGGGTTAATGCCAAAAAAATAAGAAGCAACGAGCGCGATGGCAATTGAGCCTATGCTGATTGAGCGGCCACCCAGATTAAATCCGCTACCGCCTGAACTGCCCCGGACGTCCTCAACATTGTTGCTTTCACGATTGCCTTCCCATTTCATTTGATCACCCTATGTGTTGTTATATCGTCGCGCGATGATTGCATTTTTTCACGCAACTCAGTGTAACCAAATTAACAACAAATCTTTGCTCCCCACCGCACTTTTTTTGGATTTTTGAATCAATGGTTACCTACGGCAACCGCTAGCCGATAGGCTAAAGGTGCTAAAACTTATCTGGTTAGTCTGCTTTTACGATGTGAATGGTCGTGTCGCCGATTTGCACGATCTGCTTCAACCTTATTTTGCAGGTTTTGCGTAACTCAATCCGGTCATCTACCATGACGACACCGGAGGCAACTATCGACTTGCCAGCGCCGCCGCTGTCGCAAAGCCCGACTAGCTTAAGTAGTTGGTTAAGCTCAATGTAGTCAGTATGTAAAGTAAAAGTTAGTTGCGCCATTTTTTGCTCTTTATTGGAGTGGCGGCAGATTTTTTATGTCGATGAAAACGGGTGCGCCTTCAATAGCAAAGCCAAAGATTCTGCCGTAAAAATAAAATTCTGCCTCAAGGGCGTGCTTAATGTTTTCTGCACGGCGAAATCCATGCTGCTCGTTGGCATACGTGATGTAAGCAACCGGCAATTCTTTTTCATTAAGTGCGTCATACATCATCTGAGACTGGTTTGGCGGCACCACTCTATCTTCTAATCCTTGGAAAAGTATTAGGGGCGCAGCTAATTGACGGACATGGTGTATCGGGGAGCGTGACAGGTAAGTGTCCTGTTGTGCGGGGTAGGGGCCGACTAAATAATCAAGATAACGAGATTCAAATTTATGACAGTCGCGCGCTAACGCTTCTAGGTCACTGACACCATAGTAGCTTGCCCCAGCTTTAAAATAATTGTGGAACGTCAAAGCGGCAAGTGTTGTGTAACCGCCGGCGCTGCTACCGCGAATAATCAAACGTTCATTATCCACATCACTGCGCTCGACTAAATACCTTGCCGCAGAAATTGCATCCTCCACATCGACTACACCCCATTTTCCTCGAAGTCTTTCGCGGTAATCTCGCCCATATCCGGTGCTACCACCGTAGTTGACGTCGACTACTGCAAAACCCCGGCTTGTCCAAAATTGAATGGACAAATTAAATGCCATACTGGCACTCGATGTTGGACCGCCGTGATTGAGCACAAGTAAAGGCGGGCGTTCATCTACGTTACTCGTAAAATCACGGTTCTTCGGCGCGTAAAAAAAAGCGTGCGCAGTGAGTTCATTTGCGGTGGGGAATTCTATTGCTACAGGTGAGGAAATGTATCCCTGATCCGGCTCGAAGTTGGACGAACGGCGCAAGATGCTCCAGGTGGCTTTGGTAAGATCGAGTTGAATGATGCCGTTGGCTTGTTCAGCTGAGCCGCCGATAAATACGGCAAATCCGTTGCCAACTTTTACATCGTTAATATGGCAAAACGGTAAGGGTAGGTGCGTGAGTATTAACGTTTTGCTATCTAGGAGGGCAAGTTGCCAGCGGCCGTTTTGACAATAGGTGCAGACCAGGTCATCGCTTTTAGTAAATCCATAAGTAGCCATGCCAAGCGCCCACTGCGCGCGTCCAAATTCGGCGGTGCTTGGCGAAAGCGCGTGGGTGCCGTCTGCGTCCATGCGATAAAGATTCCACCACCCAGTACGATCTGAAATGAAATGCAGTTTTCCAGAAGGAGACCAGGCTGGTTGAAAAATTGATTCTCCAGGGCATCCTGCTACTAGGCGTGGTTCAACCGGCAGGCCATTTGCATCGAGAGTAGCTAGCCATAGGCAAGTGCCATCCCACGGCATGTTGGGATGGTTCCAAGAGAGCCATGCCAGTTGTTTTCCATCCGGACTTAATCTTGGCGCTGCATAAAAATCATGACCGTCTGCAATGAGTACATCTGCGTGATTGCCATGGATATCGATAGCGACGATCTTATTGGTCGGCTCAGCCGAAGGTGTTGCATGATCTTCGCAAATAGCGATCAAGCGTTTGCGTCGATGATCGAACACTGCATCAGCATAGCGCCGTCCGGCGGCGGGTTGAGTGATGGCGACAGGTGGTGATGTGATGGTTGTTTGGCTCTGGTCTGATTCAGTGCAATAGATGGCTTGATCCGCAAGATTGGAGAAATACACCGTGCCGTTGTTGACAAGATAAGCGCCTCCGCCGTATTCGTGGACTCGCGTACGACTATTCCAAGGCGCCGGCGTGACGTCTGTTGTTGTGCCATTACGATAACGCACGATTACGCACCGGCCTGATTCGCTAGCCCGACCTTCTATCCAATAAATATCGTCGCCATCAATCGTGATCTGATCAAGATTAACGGTATCGGCAACAATCGCCTCGGGCGTAATAGGCGACTGCCATGTGCCGAACGGAGCAATGCTTGATTTTGTTGTGTCAATAATTGCCATGTTATGTGCGCTCAGGTGCGATCAGTTCAATATAGTCATATAAAGCGCCGAGGATTTGCTCCCCGCGTTCATCGATGTTTTCTGAAAGTTGATCAATTTGGTCAAACATCGTTTCAACAGTGCGAATACCAGTGCGAGTAACAGTGCAAGAAATGGCGTGGGATGTTTGAGAAGTGGCGGCGGCGCCGAACAAGCGCATGCTGCAATGCTGACTCCAACGCTGCTGATCGGCGATATTAAGGGCATCAGGAAAATTTCTTGCACGGTATCGAAACACCAGTTCTTCGAGCCGGACATCATCGAAATGCATGCTTGTTGTGGCAAGCTGTTCGGGAGTCATTGTTCGCAATTCGGCCATGCGCTGTCGATCACTATTGCCAACAAAAGCGCCGTATAAGTCTTCGTCGACGTCTACCGGTGCTTTTGCGGGGCGCTCAAAGACTTGTTCCCATAATTTTTGTGATGGTGCGCTGCCCGCTGCAATTTCTGCATGGCGCATTGTGCTTGGCAAATCGATTCCCCAACAAAGTGCCCTATCGGCTGAAAGCGTTTTCAAGTTGCTGATGACAACTGGAGATTTATTAAGGTGAATTGTCTTAATCGGCAGACGGGTTACGCCATCCGGCAACGCTTCCGTTTTAGAAAACATTCGCACCCGCATTTCCTCAGCTGTAATTGTGCTTAAAATCTGTGGGTCGTATGCGAGATCCCACACGATTAACTCATTCTTGTTGGACGGATGGTTTGCCAGTGGCCAGACCAGTGCAATGCAGCCACGCTCGGGTGGCACCATTCCTGTTACATGCAAAAAGGGGCGCTGTTGCGGCCAGCCAATTTCTTGTGCGACACGTTCTTTCTTATGTAAGGCAACACAAAAATCGAACAATCTCGGTTGGCAGCGGCGTATTAACCGTGCCACGGCGATGGTGGCACGCACATCTGACAGCGCATCATGCGCGCTGTCGTGTAATAAACCATTGGCCGCCGTAATATCTTGCAACTTAAAGCTTGGTCGTCCATCGCCATGAAGCGGCCACTCGATGCCTTCTGGCCGGAGCGCATAGGCGGTACGAACAAGATCCAATATATCCCAACGGCCGCAACCGTTTTGCCACTCCCTAGCATAGGGATCGATCAGGTTGCGCCAGAACAGGAACCTTGTAATTTCGTCATCGAAGCGGATCGTATTGAAGCCGACGCCAATTGTGCCGGTGGCTGAAAGCGCCCGCTCGATCACCGCGGCAAATTCATGTTCTACAAGGCCATGTTCCAAACAATGTTGCGGCGTGATACCTGTAATCAGGCAGGATTGCGGATCCGGTAAATAATCAGGCGTGGGCTTGCAATACACATTGATTGGCTCACCAATTTCGTTGAGTTCCGCATCAGTTCGAATAGCCGCAAATTGGGCAGGTCGGTCGATGCGTGGCTCTACACCGAAGGTTTCGTAATCGTGCCAAAGGAATGTGTGGGCCGTCATTAATAACTGGAGGTGATGTTGAGTTGGTGCAAGAGGAAGATCTATAAGTGCCAGATCTGGCTAAAAATGCAACCCGTATCAAGCAGATAATGCTTGGCTGACGGCTTCAAATTGCATTTCCGTCTCCCGAAAAATCTTCAGATAGTCGCTTTCAGAAATAGCCAAGCCATCCCATGCAATTTTTGATACAGGGGCAACCATATCATCTGCTGATTCTGCCAAATCCAGCGCCTGAACAATGGAATTGGCAACGTGTACAACGGAGGCGATCGAAGCATGGCCGAATGTATCTGGTAAATGATGGCCGCCGATGGCTTTTTGAATAATTTCAGAAAAATTCCAATGCGCAGCAAGGGCCTGACCGGTAATCACGTGATCCGTACCCAATACCACGCGTTCTGCCTCAAGGATATGGCAATCCTGGCTGACCCGATAGGCAATGGCGGCAGCGTACTGTTCGGGAAAGCAACTCACTAATACCAAGCGCCCGATATCGTGCAACAAGCCGGCAGTAAATGCATAATCCTGATTCAGGTGCATGTGCATTGCAATGACTTTGCAGCAGACGGCGGTAGCAATCGAATGTCGCCAGAATGCGTGTGAATCGAAACCTTTACATTGGCCATCAGGAAAATGGCCGGCTAATGCGCTTGCCGTAATCAAATGCCTTACGCTCTGCATTCCCAGCAAAGAAATAGCCTGGTGAATCGTTGTCACTTTTGATTGACTGCCAAAAAACGAAGAGTTTGCAAACCGCAAAGTTCTCGCGGTCAGGGCCTGGTCATGCGACACTTTTGTCGCCAGCGTGCTGATGTCTATGTCGTCCTGATCAATGCAATTGAGCAAATCAACAACAACCGCCGAAAGGGTAGGCAGGTTTTGCAAGCGCTGGATCACTTCACCCGGTTCTATTTTCTGCATCAAAAATTGATCAGGAAACTGGCTCATGAAGGAATACCTGCACGGAAATTCTTTACATACTGATGCAGGGTTTCGGTTGCCCGTAACTCTTGGACGGTTGTCTCGGAAGTCATGTCGGATGAGCGGAATAATTCTTCCACGCGCAACAGGCGCTGTTGTCGCTCAATGTTGTTTTCAGTCTCTGAGATTTCTGCCCCCGCAACAGCAATTGTCTCGATTTGATGACGGCGCAGCGACTCAAGTATGGCATCTGTCAGCTGCGTGTCCTCTGGCAGCAATAAATTACCTTTCGTATCCAGAATTGCATCGGAAAGCGTCATTCCAGCAGTGGCATTGGCGAGGATGATCTGAAGATGACGTTTTAGCATCTGATTTCTTTGCGCCGTGTGAAAATACCAATCGGGTAAAAACTGATGAAAAAACTATACAACGATCGTGTCATTGGAGCAAACAAAAATGTTCTACTGCCGGCGGCTGACTAAAATACGGTCCGACCAAGGCGCGCCATGCCTGGAATGCAGGCGACGAGCGAAAATCAATTGTGTGATGTTCTAGGGTTTCCCATTCGATCATGAGCAGGTAGCGTTGTGGCGATTCAATGCTATGGGCAACCCGGCAATCAAGAAATCCGGTTGCCTTACTGATAATTTCTTCGATGCCATGTTTAAGCGCTATTTCGAAGGGCGCTTGTTGATCTTGAGCAATCTGGATATCTGCAACTTCAAGAATCATGATTTAGTCCTTGGCCCACGTATCTTTAAGAGAAACGATCCGATTAAAAACCGGCGCACCAGCTTTTGAGTCAATACGATCGGCGATAAAATAGCCGTGGCGCTCGAACTGAAAACGCTGTTCCGGCATCGCCTCGCACAGACCAGGTTCAAGATAGGCGGATATGACTTCTTTCGCTTTAGGGTTCAATGCTTGCAGAAAATCCTTGTCGCCCGTACCTGGTTGCGGCTCGGTAAACAAGCGATCAAACAGGCGCACTTCAGCCTTCAACGCGCTTTTTGCGTTAACCCAATGAATATTGCCTTTGACCTTATAGGTGTTTGCGCCTTCTGTGCCAGATTTGCTATCTGCAAAATAATGGCAGTGCACGGCAATTACCGTGCCGTCTTCGTCTTTTTCGCAACCAGTACATTCGACCACATAGCCATAGCGCAGCCGTACTTTGTTGCCTGGGAATAGACGAAAATACCCTTTTGTAGGCGTTTCCATAAAATCATCCTGCTCAATCCATAGCGTATCGCTGATCGCAAAGGTGCGCGTTCCCCGTTCAGGATGATGAGGATGCACCGGCGCGCTACAGTCGATTGATTGGTCGGGTGGAAAATTATCGATGATTAGCTTGAGCGGACGTAGTACTGCGGTGGCGCGGCCTGCCTTCTCGTCCAGGTCATCGCGCAATGCACCTTCAAGCATGCTGTAATCAGTCCAGCCATCCGATTTTGTCGTGCCTGTACGTTCGCAAAAAAGTTGGATTGCCTCGGGTGTGAAGCCGCGTCGTCGGATGCCTGCAATGGTGGGCATGCGTGGATCGTCCCAACCATCAACAACACCTTCGTCAACCAGCTGACGCAGCTTGCGTTTGCTGGTCACAACATACGTGACGTTCAAACGCGCAAACTCATACTGACGTGGCAACGGTTGCTGGAAAAAACCACCTTCGGCTAGCCGTTCAAGAACCCAGTCATAAAATGGCCGATGGTCTTGAAATTCCAGCGTACAAATTGAGTGAGAAATCTGTTCAATAGCGTCTTCAATCGGATGCGCGTAATCGTACATTGGGTAGATGCACCAGGCGTCTCCCGTACGATGATGATGTGCGTGACGAATCCGGTAAATTGCCGGGTCGCGCAGATTCATATTTGGCGACGCCATATCGATCTTCGCCCGAACGATGTGCGACCCATCAGGAAATTCTCCCGCTTTCATGCGTCGGAAGATTGCCAGGGAATCGCTTGCAGGACGTTCGCGAAAGCGGGAGTTTTTGCCGGCCTCTGCAAACGAGCCACGGTTGTTGGCCATTTCCCCAGCACTTTGACTATCGACATAGGCATGGCCTGCCGTGATCAGGTACTCAGCCATTGCATAAAAGCGGTCGAAATAATCACTGGCGTAATACAGGTGAGAGGTGCCGGCGTTATCGTGCCAATCAAATCCAAGCCATTTGACTGATTCAATAATCATATCAACGTATTCTTGTTCTTCTTTGGTCGGGTTGGTGTCATCAAACCGCAGATGTGCCCGCCCGTTGTAATCCTTTGCCAAGCCAAAATTCAGGCAGATGGATTTTGCGTGCCCGATATGCAAATAACCATTTGGTTCAGGCGGGAAACGGGTGATCACTGGTGGTAGCAGCTGGCCATGGACATCGGTACGATTGCCATGGCATCCTAGTGCCAAATCTTCTTCTATTACCGCCCGCAAAAAATTCGAGGTCGGTGATGGCATGGCAGATGCTACGTGTCGTGAATCGGTACTCATGGCGGCAGGTGGCAAACATCAGTTTATAAGATAACTGCATTTTACCGTAGGCCGCCAACCTCGAGCGGTGGCAATTACTGCTAAGCCGCTATAAACTCACTGCGTTCATTGGTTTGAAACACGCTAACCAATTCTGCTAACGCATTTGCCTGATGCTGCAGCGCCCCAGCCGCCGCCGCTTCTTCTACAAGTGCGGCATCCTGTTGCGTGACCTCATCGATTTGCGAAATGGCACCATTGATTTGCGTGATGCCGGCATTCTATTCGCCCCTTGCTACCGCGATTTGCCCCATGATCGTCGTCACCTGATCAACGCTGGCCAATATGTCGTCCATGGTTGCGCCAGCCTGCTGTACCAACTCACTCCCCGTTGCCACCTGATCAACAGAGTTTGTAATAAGGCTCTTGATTTCGCGTGCAGGACTGGCAGCATTTTGTTTGATAGTTGTTGTAAGTTGCGCCATTGATGCCGCTGTTTGTTGTAGTGCGATGGCCTGTTCTTCGGTGCGTTGTGACAAATCGATATTGCCGGTGGCAATTTGATGCGATCCGGTACTAACCGTGTCGACTGCACGCTTTATTTCCGATGTAGTGCGCATCATCATGTCCTGCATGCGTTTGATGGCCCAAACCAAACTGCCCTCGCTTGCTCCGGACAAGGTGATCTGCGAACGCAAATCGCCTTCGGCCATGAGGTTAGTCATGTTGGTTGCGTACTCGGGTTCTCCACCAATACTTTTCAATACACTACGCACGATAATCATCGCAGCGATGACTGCTGCGCAAATCGATACGGTAAGTATGATTAACATCGTCAACGTGCCAGATTCAATCATTGCTTTTGCAGTAGCCTCGTCTGCTTGTATACGTTTCGTGGTGATCTGCACTACTTCATCGATCACTTTTCTATGCGCTTCGTAATCTATTTTCATCTTTGCCAGCGCTGCGGTGGCTAGTGCAGCATCCCCTTGCTTGATTGCCGGCACGAATGCATCAAATGCCGTTGTGTAAAACGCAACTGCTGGTGCATACGATTTTTTAAGGAAGATATCTGTCAGTTCACTATCGAGATTTTCTTTCAGCCAATAAGTATGGCGTGTATCGAAATCTGCTTTTAGCGTGGTGAGCCGGGCAATCAGGCTTTCACGCTCCGCTATGTCACCGGCGGCCGATAATTGCAAGGTGACCAAATAAGATTCCAAAATGTATTCCGGTGGCGGCAATATGTCTGCAATCAAGTCTTTGCCCTGTACGATGCGCTGATATCAGGGACCGTTCACTTTTATGCCATACAACGCTTTAAACGCCCACCCGCCGAACATCACAAAACCCAGAACAAACAAAACAATCATGACGGCGAATGGGTGTGCCAGGCGAAAGTTTCTGAGATTCATTGAATGTCCTATTTTGTTGAGGATGATGGTTGATTGACCACGTGGGCAATTGAGCGATACGCCCCTACAGACACAAATATTTTATTTTCTTAAATCAACTAAATCTCAGCGCACCACTAAAAACCTAGGTGGGTTTTGGGGACCAATACTTTCAAAGTGTTGCAAAAACTGCTTTGGCGTGCGGGCTTCTCCCACTTTTCAAACGATTTCAGCCGCAATCTAGGCGCAGCCCATTCCCGTATAATCGGTGACCGCCGACGCATGAGCTTGCCCACTTTTTTCTGTAAAAAATACAATGAACTCGTCCGAAATACGCAATAAATTCCTGCAGTTTTTCCAGTCAAAGGGCCATTCGATTGTGCGCTCGTCCAGTTTGGTGCCTGGAAACGATCCCACATTACTTTTTACAAATTCAGGAATGGTGCAATTTAAGGACGTGTTTTTAGGGCAGGAAAAGCGGACCTACACGCGTGCAACATCGTCCCAGCGCAGCCTGCGTGCTGGTGGCAAACATAACGACCTAGAAAATGTCGGCTACACCGCCCGCCACCACACTTTTTTCGAAATGCTCGGCAATTTTTCATTTGGCGACTATTTCAAGAGCGATGCAATTGCATTTGCTTGGGAGTTGCTGACGGCGGTTTACGGTTTGCCGAAAGAAAAATTATGGGTCACCGTCTACCATGAAGACGACGAAGCGTATTCAATCTGGCAAGATCAAATTGGCGTGTCGCCTGAGAGAATTATTCGTATTGGAGACAATAAAGGCGCACGGTTTGCCTCCGATAATTTCTGGCAGATGGCGGAAACCGGTCCATGCGGGCCTTGCTCAGAAATTTTCTACGACCATGGTCCTGATGTTCTGGGCGGCCCGCCTGGTAGCCCGGATGAAGATGGGGATCGCTACATCGAAATCTGGAATTTAGTGTTTATGCAGTTCAACCGTGACGAATCCGGGAATATGAACCCGTTGCCTCGTCCCTGCGTTGACACGGGCATGGGGCTCGAGCGTATTGCAGCTGTATTGCAACGGGTGCATTCGAATTACGACATTGATCTATTCCAACAACTGATCAAGGCGGCAGCGCGCGCTACAGGGTCGACTGATCTATCCAATAATTCCTTGAAAGTGATTGCCGACCATATTCGTGCCTGTGCATTCCTGATCGTCGACGGTATCTTGCCGGGCAATGAAGGGCGTGGTTATGTGCTGCGCCGGATCATTCGGCGTGCACTGCGGCACGGTCACAAGCTTGGCCAGTCCAGGCCTTTTTTCCATCAGTTGGTCAACGACCTGGTGCTGGAAATGGGCGCGGCTTATCCGGAGTTGGCGCAGGCAGCTGGACGGGTGGAACAGGTGCTCAAGCAAGAAGAAGGGCGTTTCGGCGAAACGCTGGAACATGGCATGAAGATCCTTGAAAGTGCGCTGGCGAAAAATGCTACGCAACTCGACGGCGAAACGGCATTCACACTCTATGACACGTTTGGTTTTCCACTAGACCTGACAGCTGATATTTGTCGTGAACGCAATGTTTCTTTGGATGAAGCAGGCTTTAATGCAGAAATGGATCGCCAACGTTCGGTTGCGCGTGCAGCAGGCAAATTTCGCATGGCTGCAGGCGTTCAATACCAAGGAGAGCGAACCCGTTTCGTCGGTTACGAAGCATTGCAACACGCCGCCAGGGTGGTTGCCCTTTATTCAGATGCGACAAATGTCCAGGAGCTGGTTGCCGGGCAGGAGGGTGTTGTTGTTTTGGATACCACGCCTTTTTATGCTGAATCAGGTGGTCAGGCAGGCGATGTCGGCGTGTTAACCAATAAAAACGTCACGTTTAATGTGACAGACACACTAAAAATCCAGCCCGAAGTTTTTGGCCATCATGGTCGCATCGTCAATGGCACCTTGCGTATTGGTGATGTGCTTGATGCACAGGTTGATGCAATGCGACGCGCTTATACAATTCGTAATCACTCTGCCACCCATTTGATGCACATGGCTTTGCGCGAAGTGCTGGGCAGCCATGTGGCACAAAAAGGCTCACAGGTCGACGCCGAAAAAACACGTTTTGATTTCAGCCACGATGCACCATTGTCTGCCGAAGAGATCCGTCAGGTTGAGGTGATTGTGAATCGGGAAATTTTGGAGAATGTTGCAACCAATACGCAGTTGATGGGGTATGACGACGCCGTCAAGTACGGCGCCATGGCTCTCTTTGGTGAGAAATATGGCGACGAAGTACGTGTACTGGGAATCGGAAAATCGAAAGAGTTGTGCGGCGGTACGCATGTTGTGCGCACCGGTGATATCGGCTTATTTAAAATTGTCTCGGAAAGCGGCGTTGCAGCAGGCATTCGTCGCGTTGAGGCAGTGACCGGAGAAAACGCTCTACGTTTGGTTCAGATGCTTAGTACCAAGGTTGATGCCGCTGCGGCAGCACTGAAGGCACCGGCCGACGAAATTATGCAACGCATCGTCCAAATGCAAGAGCACGTGCGGTTGCTGGAAAAAGAGTTAAGTGGTTTGAAATCGAAAGCAGCACTTGGCCAAGGCGATGCGCTTTCGCGCCAAGCTGTTGACGTCAATGGTATTAAAGTTCTGGCAGCCTCTATTGAAGGTGCCGATGCAGCGACGTTGCGCCAGACAATGGATCAATTGAAAGATAAGCTAAAGACTGCTGCAATCGTCTTAGCTGCTGTTGCTGATGGCAAAGTCAGCCTGATTGCTGGTGTAACAGCTGATGTGACGCACAAAATCAAAGCAGGTGAATTGGTCAATTTCGTTGCCCGGCAGGTTGGTGGTAAAGGGGGCGGACGGGCTGATATGGCGCAAGCGGGCGGTACAGATCCAAGCGGCTTGGCGGCTGCTCTAAGCGGCGTACCTGATTGGGTAAGCAAATTAGGATAACCGCGCCGTTGGAGTGAGATTTGTTCAGCATTACAAGTGTTGCATTCCCGCAGCGCATGTTGCGGTATCGCAAATCGAGAGTATGATCGTGGCCATACCAGTCGCTTAAAACCGAGAAAGCATCACCATGGACTACAACAGAGAATTGGACGCACGCGGTTTGAATTGTCCGCTGCCGATTTTAAAAACGAAGAAGACGCTTGCCGAGATGGTTTCTGGCGAAGTGCTACGCGTTACAGCAACAGATTCCGGCGCAGTACGAGATTTTCAGGCATTTGCAAAGCAGACTGGCAATGAATTGTTGTCTCAGACAGAAGAGAGCAACGAATACGTTTTTTTCATGCGGCGAAAATAATACGATTTATTGGGCGATAATTAGGTGACAGCAACATCGGCCAATGCCTTAATTAATAATCGCACGATCGTGCTAAAATAATTTTCGACGCCACTCACAAAGCGCCAATTATCGCGTGCAAATTGTTATCTATAATTCATGGCAATGCATTCCTGATGTCCACAAGCTATTAAGAAGGTAAAAATAATGAAAGTCTTGGTTCCAGTCAAACGCGTTGTTGATTACAACGTGAAAGTTCGCGTTAAATCTGACGGCTCTGGTGTGGACACTGCCAACGTTAAGATGTCGATGAATCCTTTTGACGAAATTGCAGTAGAAGAAGCGATACGTTTGCGGGAAGCTGGTCATGTTACTGAGGTGATTGCCGTATCGTGCGGCGTTACGCAATGCCAGGAGACGTTGCGCACTGCAATGGCAATCGGCGCCGACCGCGCTATCTTGGTTGACACAGACTTGGAATTGCAGCCCTTGGCAGTGGCAAAATTGTTGAAAGCGCTGGTGGAAAAAGAACAGCCGCAGTTGGTGATACTGGGTAAGCAAGCGATTGACGATGATTGCAACCAAACCGGACAAATGCTGGCGGCACTCCTGGGTTGGGGGCAAGGAACTTTTGCTTCTAAGGTTGTTATTGAGGGGAGCCGGGTAATTGTTGCGCGAGAGGTTGATGGTGGTCTGGAAACGGTTTCGTTAGCGCTGCCGGCAATTGTTACCACCGATCTTCGATTAAACGAGCCGCGATACGTGACGTTACCCAACATTATGAAAGCCAAAAAGAAGACGTTAGAAGTTTATACGCCCGCTGATTTGGGTGTCGATGCTGCGCCACGTCTAAAAACGTTGAAGGTTGTGGAGCCAGCCAAGCGCGTCGCCGGCATGATTGTGCCGGACGTTGCCACATTGGTGCATCGCCTAAAAACCGAAGCCAAGGTGCTTTAACGATTTCGGTTTTATTCTGATTCTATTTTTCGATTTTATTTCTCATTAATAACGATTAAACAAGAGCAATTCACTAAGGAATTCATTATGGTTGCACTAGTCGTTGCTGAGCACGACAACCTTGCGCTTAAGGCCAGTACGCTCAATACAGTCACGGCAGCCATTGCCTGTGGTGGAGCGGTGCATGTGTTGGTTGCGGGCTACCAATGCGTGGCTGTTGTGGATGCGGTCGCTAAGATCGCTGGCGTATCAAAAGTTTTAGTAGCTGACAGTCAGTCACTTGCCGACGGCCTTGCGGAAAACGTCGCTTCGCAAGTGCTGACGCTGGCACCTGCTTACTCACACATATTGGCACCTGCTACGGCCTTTGGTAAAAATATCTTACCGCGTGTCGCGGCAAAACTGGATGTAGGCCAAATATCAGAAATCACCAAGGTGATCGCGCCGGATACATTCGAGCGTCCGATTTATGCTGGCAATGCAATTGCTACAGTGCAGTCTGCCGACCCGATCAAAGTTATTACTGTTCGTACAACCGGATTCGACGCGGCCGGCGAAGGTGGCTCTGTGGTTATTGAAGCGCTCGCCTCTGAAGCATCTGCCGGATTATCGGAATTTGTATCCAGAGAATTAGCAAAATCAGATCGCCCTGAATTAACTGCAGCCAAGATCGTTGTATCTGGCGGTAGGGGTTTGGGCTCGGGAGACAATTTCAAGATCTTAGAGCCGCTTGCAGATCGTCTCGGTGCAGCTATGGGTGCCTCACGTGCTGCGGTGGATGCGGGCTATGTCCCAAATGATTGGCAAGTTGGTCAGACCGGCAAGATTGTTGCACCCGCGTTGTATATCGCCGTTGGCATTTCCGGCGCCATCCAGCATTTGGCTGGAATGAAAGATTCAAAGACGATTGTGGCCATTAATAAAGATGCTGAAGCGCCGATTTTTTCGGTCGCTGATTACGGTTTGGTAGGCGATTTATTTGATGTAGTGCCGCAGCTGGTTACTGAACTAAAGTAAGCTTTAAAAACTTTTGGGAGACGACCTTGCCCTACCATGCCCCTATGAAAGATATGTTGTTTGTCTTGCAGGAGCTGGCAGGGCTTTCTGTAGTCAATGCGCTGCCTGGCTGCGAAGAAGCGACGCGTGAAACAGTTGAGGCCGTGCTGGAAGAGAATGCGAAGTTTTGTAGTGCAGTGCTTGCGCCGCTGAATTGGCAAGCAGATCAACAGCCGGGGTTTTGGCAAAACGGGCAGGTATCGACTGCAGCAGGATTCAAGGAAGCATTCAAGGCATTTGCACATGCCGGATGGCAGGGCATACAACATCCATGTGATTTTGGTGGTCAAGGGTTGCCAAAGCTGATTGCTACGCCTTGCATTGAGATGCTCAATTCTGCAAACCTGTCTTTCGCTCTATGCCCGTTGCTGACTGACGGGGCGATCGAGGCACTCATGACCGCTGGTTCCGACGCGCAAAAAGCGACCTATTTGCCTAAGTTGGTCAGTGGCCAATGGACCGGCACGATGAATCTTACCGAATCCCAAGCGGGTTCGGATCTGTCGATGGTACGCACTCGTGCTGTTGCGCAAAAAGATGGGACAAATACCTACAAGATTTTTGGCACTAAAATCTATATCACCTACGGCGAGCATGATATGGCCGAGAACATTGTGCATTTGGTGCTTGCACGGTCGCCAGGTGCACCTGAGGGCGTGAAGGGTTTGTCTCTTTTTCTTGTGCCTAAATTTTTTGTCGAGCTAGATGGCTCGATTGGGGCACGTAATGATGTGCAATGCTTATCGATCGAGCACAAACTTGGTATCAAAGCCAGCCCTACTGCAGTATTACAGTTTGGAGATCAAGGTGGCGCAATAGGCACTTTGGTCGGCGAAGAAAACCGTGGTTTGGAGTACATGTTCATCATGATGAACGCAGCGCGCTTCGCCGTTGGCGTGCAGGGTATCGGCATTGCCGAACGCGCTTATCAACAGGCCGTTGATTTTGCTCGCACGCGCGTGCAATCACGCGGTATTGGCGGCTCTGCGGAGCCGGTCGCTATTATCGACCACCCGGACGTTCGACGCATGCTGATGTCAATGCGTGCGCAGGTCGAGGCGTCCCGGGCAGTGGCTTATATCACTGCGGCGGCTGCTGATATTGCACACCATTCCCAAGACGAGCATGCCTGTGTTGCCAGCAAAAATTTTTATGAATTCATGGTGCCGATTGTCAAAGGGTGGTCGACGGAAATGTCAATTGATGTCGCATCACTGGGCGTGCAGATCCACGGTGGCATGGGGTTCATTGAAGAAACCGGTGCAGCCCAATATTATCGCGATGCACGCATACTGACGATTTACGAAGGTACTACTGCAATCCAGGCAAATGATTTAATCGCACGCAAGACCGTACGGGATGGTGGGAAGGTCGCACAAGACATTATTGCGCAGGCAAGAGCAACGCAAGCTACCCTGGCGAACTCTGCAAATGCTGATTTAAATATCATCAGCGGTGCGCTTGATGTGGGTTTAAGCGCGTTTAAAGAAGTGGTCGACTACCTTGTTGCTAATGTAAAAACGGATGCAAGAGTCGTATTTGCTGGAAGCGTGCCTTATTTAAAGCTGGTTGGCATTGTTATCGGCGGCTGGCAAATGGCGCGTGCAGCATTGGCTGCAGAAACACATCTTCAAAATGGCACGAACGATACAGATTTTTATCGCGCCAAGATTGTGACAGCCCGTTTTTATGCTGAACACATATTGGTACAAGCATTAGCCTATCGGCAGGCCATTTTATTTGGTGGTGCCAGTGTTTTATCGTTAGACAAAGCACAGTTTTGACACCAGGCGCCTGATTTTTCCAGGTTCACCCGTAAGCGCCGCCGGTGTAAAGCAAATCGAATGTTCTCGCCAGAGTTGCAATCAACAAAGTCGTTCCCAAGCTAAATATGGCGACAATTAGCCATATAAGAAGCCAACCTGATTCAGACTGCCTGCCCGATGTTGCATTATGCAGAGCGTCCCACTTTTCATCGGGTGTCAGCCCGGTTCTAAGCGCTGCGATGAAGCCGATGAAAACAGTGACTACAAACAGTGGTGACGTCAGCACATATGCCCAGGCAACCTTATCTTTGCCGCCATAAAGATAAAATCGGTGCGCTCCAAAAACGCCTGCGAGCGCTGCGAGAAACGTGGTCAATGTTTTGTTCTTGTGGGAAATGCTCATGCAATTGAACAGTCGTTGCTATGGGGGGCTGCACAGTGTGCATCAGTTGGCTTTGAGGCGCAACGGTTTCACAATAAGGATTTCATGCCACGCCGGGTGATGTAAGTTACTGAAAACTCAGGTTCTGCGCTATAATTTACGGCTTTTTCCGCTGCAGCATACTTTTTTGGATACAACATGGTCGTTATTCGTTTAGCTCGGGGAGGCGCAAAAAAGCGCCCGTTTTTTAATATTGTTGCCACTGACTCCCGTAATCGGCGTGATGGTCGTTTTATCGAGCGCATCGGCTTCTATAATCCGGTAGCGTCCGGCGCTGAAGAGAGCTTTCGCGTCATGCAGGATCGCCTTTCCTACTGGGTGGGTGTCGGCGCGCAGCTTTCGCCAACTGTTGCACGCCTAGTTAGTGCATCAGGCAAACAAAAAGCTGGCGCTTAAGGTAAAGCGCATACGCTTTCGCATCTGTATCGATGGATTCGCTCGGTGAAATGATCTCTGCTTCTTCTGCCCCGACTGACTTGGTGGCAGTTGGCTATGTGTCTGGGGCTTATGGGTTGGGTGGCTGGATACGAATCAAACCGTATTCCAGCAGCGGAGGAGCGCTACTAACTGCCAAGACCTGGTGGTTGGACAAGCCCGAACCACACGATGTCGACATGTTGCAAGCAAAGATGCACAGTGGCGACGTGGTGGCCCAATTGATGGGTATAACTACCCGCGAATTGGCTGAGAGCTTACGTGGCGCAGCGGTGCACATCTCTAGGGCTCGTTTTCCGGCGCTGGCGAATGATGAGTTTTATTGGGTGGATTTGATTGGCCTTGATGTACACAATCTCCGAGGCGAATTATTAGGCCGGGTGGTGGACATGATGGACAACGGCGCTCACCCAATCTTACGCATTGCAGTATTTGGCGATGATGCCGCTGAAGAAATGCTGATTCCCTTTGTTGAGCAGTTTATAAAAACAGTCGACCAGCTAGAAAAAAAGATCACCGTCGATTGGGAACGCGATTATTAAAATTTTGGATGCGCGCTTTCCATGCAATTTGATGTAGTTACGCTATTTCCAGAGATGTTTGTTGCGCTGACAAGTTCCGGTATCACACGGCGCGCCTTGGAGCAGAGGAAATGGCAGTTGGCTTGTTGGAATCCTCGTGATTTTACGAGCAATAACCATCGTACTGTTGACGACCGGCCTTATGGCGGCGGCCCGGGAATGGTCATGTTGGCCAAACCGCTGGAGGCTGCAATTGCTGCTGCTAAGACGAGGCAAGTAGGTGCCGAATTGGCACCGCCCCGTGTGATTTACTTGTCGCCGCAGGGAAAGCCTCTTACGCATGCATTGGTGATGTCGCTCATGGCGGAGCCCGGATTAGTTCTGCTGTGTGGTCGATATGAAGCTGTTGACCAGAGACTATTGGAACGCTGTGTAGATGACGAAGTGAGTTTGGGCGACTTTGTTTTGTCTGGTGGCGAATTAGCAGCAATGGCGCTAATGGATGCGATCATTCGGCAACTTCCGGGGGTATTGAATGATCAGGCGTCTGTGTTGGAAGATAGTTTTGTATGCGGCTTGTTAGATTGTCCGCATTACACAAGGCCTGAAATGTACGAGGGCATGGCAGTGCCAGAAGTATTATTAAGCGGCAATCATGCGCAGATTAATCGATGGCGACGGCAACAGATGCTAGCGGCGACTGCCGAAAAGCGCCCTGATTTGCTTGGCTATGCCCGCGCTGCGGGTAAACTCAATAGCTTCGATGAAGAGTTTTTGCGCGGTCTGAAAGCAACCTGACACCTCGGCTTGGCACTGTATAAAGTGCGAGAAATGATGCCGGTTGGTTGCTGATTAATCGATTTTTTGGGCAGCGTTCGTAAAAGCGTTGCGTGTGTAACCCCATCCTCTGCCGGGCATATCAGTGCATTCGCACGACGCGCCGCCAAGATGGTTTCTGGAGGTAAAAAAATGGATCTGATCCAAATACTTGAACAAGAAGAAATTGCCCGGTTAGGAAAAAATATTCCTGACTTTGCCCCGGGTGACACAGTTGTTGTTAATGTGAATGTCGTTGAAGGCACCCGCAAGCGTGCTCAGGCATATGAAGGTGTGGTCATTTCACGGCGCAACCGTGGGTTAAACTCCAATTTCATCGTTCGCAAAATTTCATCTGGCGAAGGTGTGGAAAGAACCTTTCAACTGTATTCGCCATTAATCGCTTCAATCGAAGTCAAACGCCGTGGTGATGTTCGTCGTGCAAAATTATATTATCTACGCGAGCGTTCAGGAAAATCGGCGCGTATCAAAGAAAAATTGCCGAATCGCCGTGCTGTTGCCAAGCAGGCTGTACCGCAGTAAACAGTCCATCCACTGAGTGGGGATGGATGATCGAAAGGGCGCCGGAAGGCGCCCTTTTTGCGATGTATTGCTACCAGTTTCCCGCCAGTTTTTTCTGTCGGCGCTGTGTGGTAACCATGCCCGCTGCATGGAAGGAAATTTGATTCCTATGGTGCCGTGGAGTATTGTTGGGTTTGGCAGACATTGAAAGCAGGCCAATGACGTTTTTCTCGATTCTGTTTGCTTTGCTGGCAGAGCAATTTCGACCGCTGCGTGCCGATAATCTTTTTAATACGGCCTTGCAAACGTTTAGTTTGCGCATGGAAGGCTGGTTTAACGCTGGCCACGCCGGGCATGGCAGGCTTGCTTGGCTATTAACCATTGCTGCATTAGCTATACCAATCATCATCGTGTACTGGGTATGTTTGCGGATTCATCCAATCGTTGCTTTCGTGTGGAATATTGTTGTTCTCTATAGTACGCTGGGCTTTCGTCACGAAAGCCAATATTTCACTTTGATCCAACTCGCCTTAAACGCGGACGACGATGCGACTGCTCGTAAAGTATTAGCACAGTGGACGCGAACCGATACCACTGCGCTTGAAACCTCAGATATCGCTCGATTAGCTGTCGAGCAAGCGCTTGTTACCAGCCACTGCCGCGTGTTCGGCGTGTTTTTCTGGTTTCTTGTACCATTTGGGCCTGCTGGCCCTGTGATGTATCGCGTGGCAGCGCATCTTGCGCAAGCCTGGAATGCGCCGGATGCATTAAAGAATGAAGCGTTCGGGCTGTTTGCCGCACGCGCATTTTATTGGATCGATTGGATACCTGCTCGATTGACTGCAGTGGCTTTCGCCATCGTTGGCAATTTTGAGGATGCTGTTTATGCATGGCGCAACCTGGCCTCTCGGTGGCAAGATGAGTCAGTCGGCATCTTGCTTTCGGCCGGCGGCGGTGCCTTGGGCGTGCGGCTTGGTACCGCATCGCAGACGACGCCTGACGCGATTCTGGCCGATGTCGTATTGTTGGAGCCAAGTGGGGTTGATGAAGGCCTACTTGGTGAAGAGGCAAGTGTTCGGGCATTGCAAAGTACGGTTGGATTGGTATGGCGAGCGTTGCTTTTGTGGTTGCTGTTGCTGCTATTGCTTTCAATTGCAGTGTGGCTTGGTAAGCCGGTCATTTTGTGAATTACAATAGTTTCTCCATGGAAAATTACCGATTTTCCCAGTTCCCTCATTAATCGTCAGTAAGTGCATCAAATGTCCAATCTTGCTGAAGATTCGCCGCCGAGTATCGACCCACTTATACCCGCGCCGGGGCCGACATGTGCGCCTGAGCGTGCTTCAGCAGTCGTCGTTCAACGTATTATTCGAGGCATCACCAGCAAGAATGCAGTGTTTCGTCCGGCTGACTGGGCTGAACGGCTTTGTGGCGTGATGTCTTGTTTTCGACCAGATGGTTTTGCTGGGCGCAATGCGCACATGACGTACTCAATGCATGTGAAGCCTACTGTAATCGATGGTACCAAATGCGTGGTTGTTGACGAAGCACTGCGTTTGACTCAACCGTTGGCTTATCATTTTGTGATGAATTTTGCTAACGATAATGACTTGCAGATTCTGGATGCTTGTCTTCTGCCTGAGGGCGAAGGTTAAAGCTAAAGCTGGCTTGCTGCCGATCTAGCTTGAGCACACGGCATGATTTCCCTCGACCGTCTAAATTAATCTGCTTCGTAACAACCTTTTTCCTGCTACCGTAGTCTGTGATTTTTTTCATTTAAAGGGGCAGATCCGTGCAAGCCTACCGTAGTGAACATGACTCGTTTGGAGAAATCGCAGTTGATGCTGCCTGTCTGTGGGGTGCGCAAACCCAGCGTTCATTGCAGCACTTTGCTATCTCAACAGAGCGCATGCCGACCGAGTTTATTTTGGCGCTTGCTGAGGTAAAGCGTGTATGCGCCGTTGTAAATCGTGATCTGGGGCGTCTTGATGCGACCAAAGCAGCGGCAATCATTGAAGCAGCCGCGGAGGTGATCGCGGGTCGGCATGCGCAAGAATTTCCGCTTTCTATCTGGCAAACCGGCTCCGGCACGCAAACCAACATGAATATGAACGAAGTGTTGGCCAACCGCGCCTCGGAATTATTAGGCGGTACGCGGGGTGATGCACGGCTTTTGCATCCGAACGACGATGTCAACAGCGGGCAATCTTCGAATGATATCTTTCCCACGGCAATGCATGTTGCCGCAGCATTAGGCATTCATAACCGGTTGCTTCCAGCTCTTGCAGCATTAATTAAGACCTTTCGCTTAAAAATGCACGCGTTCGATCACGTTGTAAAAATAGGACGTACACATCTCCAAGATGCGACACCCTTGACGCTTGGCCAGGAATTTTCCGGTTATGTTGCTCAGTTGGAGCACGCTTACGCGCTGGTAACGTCTAGCCTGCCGTCTTTATATGCGCTTGCTGCAGGCGGTACTGCGGTTGGCACTGGTTTAAATACACATCGGGAGTTTGGCGCGCGGGTGGCGGCTGAACTGGCGCAGTGTTGTAAATTGCCCTTTAATAGTGCGGAAAACAAATTTTCTGCACTTGCTGCACACGACGCCCTGGTAGCTGCTCATGGCGCCTTAAAGACGCTCGCTGTGGCATTGATGAAAATCAGCAATGATATACGTTGGCTTGCCTCCGGCCCACGTTCAGGGTTGGGAGAGCTATGCCTGCCTGAAAATGAGCCTGGAAGCTCGATTATGCCGGGCAAGGTTAACCCAACGCAGTGTGAAGCCTTGACAATGCTGTGCTGTCAGGTATTTGGCAACGATACAGCAATTACTTTTGGCGGTGCTTCCGGAAACTTCGAGCTAAATGTCTACAAACCGCTGATCGCGCATGCTTTTTTGCAAAGCGTACGGCTTCTTGGCGATGGTATTCACAGTTTTGATCAGCATTGCGCTCAAGGAATTGAGGCAGATGAAGCGCGTATTGAAGAAATGATGCAGCGCTCCCTCATGTTGGCGACTGCGTTGACGCCGCACATTGGATACGACAATGCAACCAAGATCGCAAAACATGCGCACCAGCAAGGCACAACCTTGCAAAATGCCGCGCAGACGTTAGGATTAGTCACTCCAGAAGATTTCGCGCGTTGGGTACAGCCTTCAAAGATGACGACGCCATGATTTAATCGCTGTTGCGGCGTGTGATAAATGCTGGTTGCCGCACAGTGGGACAATGCTTAACCTGCCATAGTAATTGTTATGTTAAAAGCGTTTAGCGAACTTTGGTTCAACAGTGCCTTGCGTTTAACCACAGCGCATATTGAGTGCCAAAATGAATTGTGGGAACAGGCAGGCGTGTTCCTCGACAATAAAACACCGGCAATTAAAGCACTGAATGGGCGCAAAGTACCATCCGGCACGCCTTCTTCACGTTTGCCAGGAACCTGGACGCGTTCTCATTATTCTTCAACAGTCGATACGGTAACTCCCCGGCGGCGGTTGGCGTACTGGTTGTTCGTGCCAGAACAATTAGCTGCTCAGCAAAAAGCGTTTCCAGTGGTAGTTATGCTGCATGGTTGTGGGCAAACAGCAGCAGATTTTGCTGGCGGCACGCGTATGAATGCATTGGCGGTGCAACAAGGTTTTGCAGTCATGTATCCGCAGCAATTAGCGTCTGATCACGCGTCTCGTTGCTGGCCCTGGTACGAGCAATTGTTGCAGCGTGGTGGCGGCGAAGTGGCACTTGTTGCAGGTGCGATTGAAAAAGTCGTGGCAGACCACAGTCTTGACCGTACTAGGGTCTATTTGGTTGGTTTATCCGCCGGCGCCGCATTGGCTCAGCTTGTAGCTCTACATCATCCTTATCTTATTGCTGCTCTGTGCTCCCATTCTGGGCCTGTATACGGTGCCGCTGACTCCCGCATTGGTGCGTTTTCAGTGATGCAGCATGGAAGCCGAGATGCGGTGCGTCCAATTATGCATTTGTTGGACGAGCAACCTGACTTTCCAGGAATGCCCATATTGATTGTGCATGGTGACCAGGATACGGTGGTTCGGCCAACCAATGCATTGCAGCTGGCATGGCAATTTTGTCAGGCTAATGTTATTTCAACCAGTGCGCATGAGCCCTTGGTTGCTTGTTCCGCGACTGGCAATTGTGACAGCTACCGCATTACTGATTACTACCAGCACCAGAAACTGATGATACGGTTATGTCAGATACGCCATCTGACACATGCATGGAGCGGTGGCGATATCGCTTTTCGATTTAATGCTGAACATGGACCGGACGCCAGTTCAATGCTGTGGGAATTTTTTAAAAAGCATGTGCGCCTTGGCAATGCAGGTAATGCGCCATTCACATCTGGATAATTTTTCGGCACGACCCCGGCCTAGATGGATCAATTCATTGGGCCAAGTAATGTTTTTTGTAATCTACGCTTCTAAGGCATGCTATGAAAATTTCTAGTTTCTGTACGCACATAATCGGTGGCATATTGTTAGCAATCCTTGCGGGCGGATGCGCAACACTGTCTTCTGATGAAAAAGATGGGGTGGCTGGCGCAAAGATAGGCGGGGTGGAGGGTGTACTACCAAGCCCAAAAAATACGCAAAATAATTCTTACGGAAAATAACTCCGAGGCATTGTTTAGTATGCGCATCAATCAGGATAGATCGCTTTTTGGATCCTGATGCTAAACGAGATGCCATCGTGCTGCAAAAGTTCAATGATGTGTACGCAAGCGCACAGAAATTAGATTGTGCTGAGACTGACAATGTATCGACTGCCAATTGTGATGTACTGGAGAGATGATGTCGATGCAGAATCAAAAACGGCGCAACATTGGGCGTTTATTTGCCGGGGCCGCTTTGACATTTGTCGTGTCTTTTGCCACTGCCGCGATGGTTGCGTTGTTGCCAGGTGTATCTGATCAGAAAAACAACACGATTCCTAATCAAACCCACATTTCGGCATTAGACGATTATGTGTTACTACATCAAGCTAGGTCCACAGTTGTGCCAAGCTACATGCGCATTGACGTTCCAGACAGAGACAAGTGACATGAGTTTTTACTCATTCTATAATTCCAAGAAAAGTGCGCCATGAGAAATACTGACGAAAACATCGCTCTGCTAAAGGATCTCATGAATGTGCCACCCATGAGCGCCTCGCAACATGCACTAATTATGAGAAAGCGAATAGAAGACCGCAGGATGGCGGAAGATATGCGCGAATTGTCCCGCGCGCGATTAAACGATTTTCAACAATCTTGTTGAACAACGCATGCTGGAGCGTATTGAGCCAATGAATGATTGTGTTTCAACGACTTATTTTGTATTACGGTCAAGGTCGATGGCTGCTAACCCAGGCCGATATGTTGGTTTAGTGCGCAACGGTGCTCATCTGCTTGTTCACAATCAACGGAGCGCACGCCGTTTTTCCTCTATTGAAGCAGCGCAATGTTATGCAGGCAAGACCAAGCAAATACTCGGCGAATTCGATGTCGAAATGCGCACGGCGCTTTAATGTAGATGGTCCGACGTCCCGGCGGCTCAAATAGCTCCTAGTGCGACATCATCGCTGTCAACCTACCAATTAGTTTTACGGAGAATCATATGGGCGTAATTGTCGCAGCACGTTTTCAAGAGCAAGAACATTTAGATAAGGCAATTGAAGCATTGTCCAATGTTGGCGTTAACCGCGAGCGCATGAGTGGGTTCTACGTTAACCCACCGGGACAACATGACATGTATGCAATCGGGGGTGATCGAAACGATTCGCCAGGCGCTCACGAAACTGGTACCGGTGTTGCAAAAGGTGCTGCGACAGGTGGCACTTTAGGTATGGTAGCAGGCCTGACCGGCGCGGCTGTCTTTGGCCCGATTGGCCCAGCTGTTGGCGCACTTGTTGGTGCGCATATTGGTGGGTTGGTAGGAGGACTTTCGGAAATGAAAGAAAAAGGCGAAGATGAGAAGGGCACTTCTGATGGCCCAGGCACCCAAAACGAACTAGCGCAGCGTAAGTCAGGCATGCTTCTTGGCGTTGCGCTTGACGTGTTAGCGTCGTCGTCATCAGGCACTCATGTTGCAGGTCGTGAAGAAATAATAAGGGTGTTGCAAAGCTGTGGGGGTCAAGACGTGGAGCTGGCTGATGGGTCCATTGTTGACGGAGATTGGGTTGATTTTGATCCACTCTTAACGCCTGCTTTTATTACGCCACCAAACGAAAATCGTACGTCTTAACACCCCTGCATGTTTGGTTGAAATTAGCAGGGTTGCTCAATTCAACGGTGATTACTCCAAACAACATCATCATCGATGGCATATAAAGTGCACGGTTGGCCGCTGCTACGTTGGCAGCTTGCCAGTACACGGGCCACGGGATCATCGCCATCCTCGGCCCAGCTCCATCCGCCGCTTGTAGAAACGGCAAATGCTCTAGGGGTGGATTTGCCCAAAAATATTTTGTATTGTTCACGTCCGTGTCGTTGTAGATACGGGATCGCCTCGATATTGTCGATCGCCGCGTAAGCGGTTTTCGGTAGCCGTGGTTCTGGCCCTAGATTAATCACTTGGTCGGTCGGCATTCCAATTTGCTTTAAAAATTGCTCGGCCTCCGGCCACCAAATTTTTACACCATCGCGGCTACCGCTCATTGCATGAGCATCTTGCTTAAAGGCTGCGTAAGATACAAGTCGCGCTGAGCCACCGGCATTAACAAATGCCTCGTGCAGGCTGGCCGCTAGGGCAGGGTCAAAGTAACTGTCATTTGCACCATAAAACCAAAGGCTTGGCATACGCGTCTTAGCGCCGTAGTCGGCAAATGCGCCTGCCAACGCTGATTTCCAGTGGCATGGCCCGCTATCCGTTTTTAAACCACCTGCAAAATTTATCAATCCTCGTACGCCTGCGATGTTTCGGGTGCCGAACGCTAACGTCGCCAGACCACCGTGTGATTGGCCAGCCACGACGATCCGGTCTTTATTAACCCAAGGCTGCTGCGACAGATATTCGACCACGCCCTGTATGTCGTTTGCCTGGGTTTGACCGTTTGCCGTCATGCTGCAGCCGTCGTCAACATATTGCCCTCCTGAGTTGGAGAATCCGGTTCGCATGGGAATAACAACGGCATAGCCGCGCTTGACAAATTCGCGGCTGATGGCGATGAAGCGATCACGCTCTTGCTTGCGCGGGTTACCCCGGGTTTTGCCATGATTCATGATCAATACTGGGAACGGTCCAGGGCCGGGCGGACGATATAACGTCGTCTCAAGTTCAATCCCTGATTTACTGCCTGGGAGTGGCAGCATGAATAACTGCTCAGTAAATTGCGCGTCGATTAAAGCGCTTGCGGAGGGTGTGGCGATAATCAATAAAACAGCAAAGACCGAGGCGGCAAGCAAACGCAGAATTTTCCGATAATCAAGCGTTGCGCGGAAAGGCAGCTGGCCATGACCGTGTCGAAACATTATCTCCTCCGAAATTGCCTTAGAACAATAAATTTATTCTAAACACTCAGTTGCCATAGTTCAAGTCTGTGCGAACCTATTTTTTCAGATGTCTTTTTTAGAGCGAGGAATGCGTCAAATGTGGCAAACACTCCACGAAGATGACCAAAAGTTACTGCCGTGAATAAACCTGTGGCATCATAAGAGGGTTGCTAAGGAGAAGCAGAATGGCGATTTTAAAGCGCCGCGGAATCGATCTTCCTGAATTGGAGCAGCGTGTCCGCTGGACAATGTGTGCAGTAACCGTGCTGGTGGGAGTGACTGGCCTTGCATTCAAAGCTGGCTTGATCACTGTGGTTCCAGCTTACGACCGGTTATCATGGTATCTGGTGAGTAAGTTTGCAGGAATGACCGTTACCAAACAGTTTGATGACGAATCGACATGCCGAAAGCTCCAGACACCACAGGCGCAGTGTCGCTCCGGAAAAAATCTAATTCGCCAGTCTGTGAAATCATCTTCATAAAAAGCGTTGCCTGTCAGACAATTGCTGTAGCAGCCACGCCCACGCCTGGAAGCAAACCTGAATTTGTATGCGGCAGCAGTGCCGGCGCCACAGTTTGTGTACAGATCTCAAGTCGATAGCCGTGGGTGTAAGCGGTGCGGATAATGACGCCACGCTCTTCACTTAATTGAAGCTTTTTTCGCAGTTTGTAGACGTGCTGCTCGATGGTGCGGCTTGCAACATCACTATCGACGCCCCAAATAGATACGCTGATAGCGTCTCTGGAAAAATACATGCCAGGCGAAGAAAATAACAGCCAAGCCATTGTAAATTCTCGCGATGTAAGTGGTATCGATACGCCATTATCAAGCAGGCGGCGGGACTCGCGATCGAGTGAAAAGCCACCAACTTCGATTGAACGTCTGGCAGTCTTTGGGCGATAGCGGCGAAGCACGGCTTGTAGCCTGGCAACAAGCTCAACTGAATCAAAAGCATTGACGACGAAATCGTCGGCGCCAGCATCCAGCGCGAAAGCCAGTTGGCCTTCTCTATGAGTCGATGACAGCAACACTACTGGTGTGCTCTCATCGGTACGGCAGTTTAACCATGAAAACACCGGTGCATCGCTGGGCAATTGATTGTCTGAATCTACGACGATCAGGTCGAAAGTGCGGCGGCGTAGGGTACGCAGCAGTGCAGATTCAGAAACAAAATGTTCGCATTCAATATGACTGGGTGCAAGGGCATCCTGCACATAATGAAAAACTTTGTCGTGGCGGGTGCAGCAGGCGATTTTCATGACGTTCCCTTATTGGTAACCCAATAAAATTAATTCCATTCGGCAACAAAAGTTGCTGCTGGTCGGTTGATTATTTGAAAAATTCTCAAATGCTGGTTCAGAAGCAGCAACTGAAAGTTAGTTGCTCCTGAAGCATATTTGTCATGTTCTTTCCTACCAAGCGCATATCGAACACAGCCTGAGCATAGTAAAAAAAATACCATAAGTAAATAAAATACTGCTTTGTAACCGAAATTATTAATTGTATTAATTGATAATTGATGGGTTTTTTTTAAGTCGCGTGTAGCAGCCTAAAACCATTCGAATGCGCCACCAGCATGCATCTTGAGCGGGGCGAGCGGTCACTTCATGCTGTGCGATATGATGAGGATTAGGTGGAAATCAGCGACGTATTTTTCTCAATATCGCCAACAATTTTGCAACATTGGGCAAATGATTAATTTCACTCATGGCAATACCATGTTCAATCCAGGTAAATTTCTTTACAGTCTTTTTGAGGCTGCCGTCGCTGCAACTACCGCTGAGAATTCATTGCCCGGTTACCTACCGCCCTTACCAAAAGGACGTACAGTCGTAATCGGTGCCGGCAAGGCGGCTGCCTCAATGGCTGCCTGTGTCGAGCAACATTGGCCGGGAGAGATCAGTGGCTTGGTTGTGACTCGCTATGGTCATGGCGTGGTCTGCAATCGTATTGAGGTGCTGGAAGCAGCACATCCCATACCAAATGTCGCCGGTGAGCAGGCCGCACAACGTATATTGCAAACAGTAGCCGGCCTGAGTGCCGACGACCTGGTGATTTGTTTAATGTCAGGTGGAGGGTCAGCTTTGCTGACATCTCCAGCTGCCGGGATCACGTTTTTGCAAAAGCAGGCGATTAATACAGCGCTGCTCAAAAGCGGCGCAACGATTGTTGAAATTAATTGTGTGCGCAAGCATCTCTCGGCGATCAAGGGTGGCCGCTTGGCATTGGCTTGTGCGCCTGCGCGTATCGTGACGTTGGCAATTTCAGACATTCCCGGCGACGATCCAACCATGATTGCAAGTGGCCCTACATTAACTGATGCCACTACATGCGCCGAGGCATTGGCAATTTTGCGCAAATACGCCATTGCCATACCCAACACTATCGCCACTGCACTTGGTAACAACGTCTGGGAAACACCTAAACCAGGCGATCTACGCTTTGTCGGCAATACGCATCATGTAATTGCTACTGCACAACACGCCTTGGAAGCTGCCGCTGCTCGCGCACGCAGTGCAGGAATTACCGCGCATATTTTATCGGACAGGATAGAGGGTGAAGCACGTGATGTTGGCGCCGTGCATGGTGCCATTGCAAGGCAGATTCAGGGGCGGGGCCAACCTTTCGACACCCCATGTGTCATCTTGTCAGGCGGCGAAACTACGGTGAGTGTGCGCGGCGCCGGGCACGGCGGACGCAATACGGAATTTTTATTAGCACTGGCACGTGCATTAGACGGCATGCCCGGTATTTTCGCCCTGGCTGCCGACACCGATGGCATCGACGGTTCACAGGATAATTGCGGCGCCTTCCTGGCGCCTGATTCGTTGGCGCGTGGTGCAGCATTAGGTTTATCCGCTGCGGAATTATTAGCTAATAATAATGCTTACCAGTTTTTTGAAGCGCTCGGCGATTTAGTGGTGACCGGCCCAACGCGTACAAACGTCAACGATTTTCGTGCCATGCTGATTCTATAAAGTAAACCAGCATGGTTAGGCGTGCATAAAATTATGCGTTTCAAGCAAAATTTTTGGCTGCAAAGTCCCAATTTACAAGTTTCCAGAATGTCTCAACATACTTAGGCCGGGCGTTGCGGAAATCGATGTAGTAAGCGTGTTCCCACACATCGCACGTTAATAGCGGCTTGTCGGTGCCAGTCAGTGGAGTAGCTGCATTGGAGGTATTAACGATATCGATGCCACCATCAGATTTTTTGACAAGCCAAGTCCAACCGGAACCAAAATTTCCGGCGCAGGATTTGCCAAATTCTTCTTTGAATTTTTCGAACGAACCGTACTTTGCATCAATAGCGGCAGCCAGCGGGCCGCTTGGCACGCCAGGGCTACTTGGCGTCATGCAATTCCAGTAAAACGTATGATTCCAGACTTGCGCAGCATTGTTAAACACGCCGCCAGAAGATTTGCGGACGATGTCTTCCAAAGAAGCATTGTCAAACTCTGAACCCTTGATCAGGTTATTGAGGTTGGTGACATAGGTCTGATGGTGTTTGCCGTAGTGATACTCCAGAGTTTCCTTGGAGATGTGCGGCGCCAGTGCGTCCATTGCATAAGGTAAAGCGGGGAGGGTATGTTCCATGATTGTCCTTGGTGATTAGAAAAATTGAGGAGTATTTGATAAGCGCTTATTGTAAGGCCGATGCACACCGGCTGCCATCGCCCCTATTCTGACGACTCAGCAGGACCAGTCTGTATTTCGTCGATGATGAGCCGGGTGCTGCCTTCGGCCAAGCGTACATCAATTAATTGACGGGCATGCAGGGCGTGCGGCGAACGAATGACAGCGCCATCCAAATTAGTGACGATTGCATAGCCTCGTTCCAGCGTTCGTTGCGGATTAAGTAGCTCAAGCTGTGCAGCAAGCGAAGCGAGTGATTGCCGTTGCTGCTTGACTAAGGCATGAACGCGCGTTGTCAAACGCTGGGCTTTGATGGAAAGCTGCAACCCGGGCGCTGTAGTATTGGGTAGTTCGCTCTCCAGACGCATGGCAAGTCGTACCAATAAATCCTTTGAACGCATATGCGGTGTACGGATGGCGTAGGCAAGTCGTCGTTGTAACGTGTGCAGGCTCAAGCGCGTGTGGTCGATGCGTGCGAGAGGATTGATTAGCCTGCGTGCTACCCAATCTAGTGTTTGGCAGCGGCTACTGTGTTGTCGTTCAAAGGCGCGCATCAAGCTGGTCCTGCATGCTTGCACCTGCATTTGCCACTGTTCGCACGGTCGCGTCGCCAACTCGGCTGCCGCCGTCGGGGTGGGAGCCCGTAAATCGGCTGCGAAATCGGCGATGGTGAAATCAGTTTCATGTCCTATCCCGGTGATTACCGGCATTGGCGCGGCAACGATCGCACGCGCAACGGCCTCGTGATTAAACGCCCATAAATCTTCGATGCTGCCGCCGCCACGACAGAGTAGCAACACATCACATTCATCACGGTCGGCCGCCGTTACAAGGGCAGCGGCAATTTGGTCGCCTGCGCCAAGGCCCTGCACCGGCGTAGGGTAGACGATGATGTGGCAGTGCGGTGCGCGCCGTTGAAGGGCACTTAAAATGTCTTGCAAAGCGGCTGCCTGCAGGCTGGTCACTACACCGATACAGCGCGCAAATTGTGGTACGGAGCGTTTGTTGATTGGGTCGAACAAGCCTTCTTTTTCTAACCGCGCCTTAAGTTGCAGGAAGGCTTCAAAAAGATTGCCCAATCCCGCCCGGCGAATTCCTTCCACACTCAATTGAAATTCCCCGCGTGCGGCATACAGCGATACGAGTGCGCGTACTTCGACCTTATCTCCTTCGCGTGGCAAAAAATCAGCGTACTGAGCACGGCCTTTGAACATGACTGCACGCACCTGCGCCGTATGATCCTTTAGCGTGAAATACCAATGGCCAGACGCTGCTCGGGTGAAGTTAGAGATTTCTCCAGATATCCACGCGAGGGAAAAACTGCGTTCCAGCAGCTTTGCCACAGCCTGGTTCAATGCAGACACGCTCAAGATTTCTGGGCTTGCGCTCACACCGGCTACATAGGTGTTGATTTGTTCAGCGCCCATCGTGCTGCTTCCTATTGACCTGTCCACAATATTTTGAAATCGTCATACACCAGTAATGTTTAAGATTCACCCAATCTGTTTCTTTAAGTGATTGATTTTAAAAAGCTTTCAAAGTGAGGATTTAAAGAGCAGCAGAGGAAAGCTGTTTGAAATCAACAGCTTTGAACGATTTCAAAAAATTATCCACAAAGTTATCCACAGATAGTGTGAATAACTTTGCTCAATGCTTAAGATGCTTGCCCAGTAGCCAGCAACACGTTACATTCGCACACTTACTCAAAGTAATCATTTTATTCAAGGAGCTAAACTTGCTCGCCATTATTCAAGCCGCAGGTTGGCCAATCTGGCCTTTGTTGATCGCATCAATGATTGCTGTCGCTTTAATCATTGAACGCACCCTGTATTTGCGTCGTAAGCGTATCTTGCCACCAAATTTACTGGACGAAGTAATTCGCGTCTATCGTGCCGGACGGGTCGATGACAACGTTGTCGCTACGCTAGAAAAAAATTCGCCCTTGGGTCAGGTTCTTGCAGCTGGCTTGCGCAATGTCGACGCACCTCGTGACGTGATGAAAGAGTCGATAGAAGAGGCGGGACGTGGCACTGCACACGAATTGGAGCGGTTTTTAAACGGCTTGGGCACGATTGCCACATTAGCGCCACTGATGGGCCTGTTCGGTACGGTTGTCGGCATGATCGAAATATTTGGTGCGCAGAACGCCACCGGCACGAATCCAGCGCAGCTGGCACACGGAATTTCGATAGCGCTTTACAACACCGGCTTCGGCTTAGCCATTGCCATGCCGGCACTGGTTTTTTTCCGTCACTTCCGTTCGCAGGTTGATGGTTTCATCGTGGAGATGGAGCAGCAGGCAATTCGCTTCGTCGATACCGTTCACAAAGAACGTCACCAAAAAACGGGTAGTAGTCAGTAACGCAGTGTGGCGAAGTGGGCAAAACCTTTCCCGACTTATTGCAGGAGTAGCGCATGAATTTTCGCAAAGGGCGTAACCGTGAAGACCCGGAAATTAATCTTATTCCCTTTATCGACGTGCTATTAGTTGTTCTAATTTTTTTAATGGTCAGCACGACCTACAGCAAATTTACTGCACTACAGGTGACGTTGCCAACAGCCGATGCCGACAAGGCGTTGCAACAGCCTTTTGAAATTAATATTGCAGTCGATCCTCAAGGCAATTACGCAGTCAACAACACTCGGGTTACCTCTCGTGAAGCTAGTGGTTTAGCCGATGAAATGAAAGCTTCTCTGATTGGCATAACGCTTGGGCAAAAAGGCCCTGTGGTTATTATCAACGCTGATGCCACAGCCGCCCATCAGTCGGTAATCAACGTTTTGGAAGCAGCACGCTTAGCTGGGTTTGATCGGGTTACATTCGCAGCGCAGACCAGTGGCAAGAGGTAGTCGCAAGCATACCGGCGCGCAGCAAGTGCCGACAACGTTGGTCAATACTGCAGCCTTTATGCTGCGCATCTGGATGACGCGGGGTACAGTAGCCAAGTTGTTGTGGCCACTGTCTCAGCTGTTTCGATTGCTAGTAGCAGCGCGGCGTTATGCCTATAAAAAAGGCCTTTTAACAACCATACAATTGCCGGTTCCGGTGATTATTGTTGGCAATCTCTTCATCGGTGGTACAGGCAAGACGCCCCTCACGATCTGGTTGGCAGAACAGCTGCAACAGGCAGGTTACCGTCCTGGTGTAATTTCGCGTGGCTATGGGGGCAAGCATGTGGGCACGCGTCATGTGTGGCCCGAGTCGAGCCCGAGTGATGTTGGCGACGAGCCTGCCCTGATTGCGCAACGTACTGCATGCCCCGTGACGGTCGGTGCAGACCGGGTGGCTGCCGGTCAAGCCCTGCTTGCAGCGCACCCCGAAACTAATGTCATCATTGCTGATGATGGCTTACAACACTATCGCCTCGGACGTGACATTGAAATCGTTCTTGGCGATGCACGTGGTGCCGGAAATGGTTGGCTGCTACCCGCAGGGCCGTTACGTGAGCCGGTGAGCCGCTCATGTGACTTTAACGTCGTGAACAAAGGATCGCTTGTGCGCTCTCCTCACCGCGATACGCCTGGCCTTTCAACGAGTAAATCAGTTGTCTCGATGTATTTACAGGTGCTGGAAGCAGAACGGCTGCAAGATCGCACTTGCCGCTGGCCTCTGGCGGCCATTGCAACAACTGTGCCGATGCCGGTCATCGTGGCGGGAGCGGGTATGGGTAACCCGGCGCGATTTTTCGATAGTTTGACAAGCGCTGGCCTGGTGTTCGATCGTTTGCCACTACCTGACCATCATGTTTTTACGGCGGCTACTTTTTCTGGCTGTCACGCAGATATCATTCTGATCACAGAAAAGGATGCAGTAAAATGTCGCGAGGTTGGTGCCTTGCTGTCCGATACTCGAATATGGGTTGTGCCGGTCACCGCTTGCATTGACCATTCCTTTGCCGACAACATCTTGGAAAGACTACGTGGATCCGCAACTGCTTGATATTTTGGTTTGCCCGATCTGCAAAGGTCCGCTTGAATTCGACAAAAAAGCGCAGGAATTAATCTGTCGCCCTGACAAGCTTGCCTATGCAATTCGCGACGGCATACCCATTATGTGGGCCGATGACGCACGCGATCTGAATGTGGCGACGCTTATGCCGCCGGCAAAGTCCTGAATCTTCATCGCCGAAATTTGATGTCTTTTACCGTCATTATTCCCGCACGTCTTGCTTCGACCCGCCTGCCCAACAAACCGTTGGCGGATCTGGCCGGCAAGCCGATGATCGTGCGTGTGGCCGAGCAGGCAGCGCTTTCCGGTGCAATGCGTGTCATCGTTGCAACCGATCATGCAACGATTGCGGATGCCTGCCGTGAGCACGGGGTTGAGGCGTGCATGACCCGTATCGAACATTTGTCTGGCACCGATCGTATTGCTGAAGTTGCGCTAAAACTTGGCTTGCCAGCTGACGCGGTGGTGGTTAATGTTCAAGGTGATGAGCCACGCATTGCACCCGAGCTTATTGCAGCCACGGCAGCGCTGGTGACCCCAAACGTGCCGATGGCAACTGCGGCACACGGTATTGAACGGGCGGAAGATTTGTTCAATCCTAATATCGTCAAGGTGGTTCTCGACTGTAACGGCCGCGCCTTGTATTTTTCCCGTGCGCCAATTCCGTGGCATAGAGATGCCATTGCAACCAGTGCCACGATGTTGCCCAGTGTGATGCCAGACCTAGCCCCAGCAATAAGCGGATTAGCTTTGCGGCACGTTGGTCTATACGCATTTCGTCATGATTTTTTACAGGCTTACTCATTGCTTGCTCCTTCACCGCAGGAGCAGTGTGAAGCGCTTGAACAGTTGCGCGCCTTATGGCATGGGCATGCAATTGCCGTGTACGTGGCGGACGCCGCTTCCGAGGCTGGCGTTGATACGCCTGAAGACTTATCACGAGTACGCCGTGCTTTTGCCGTTGGTGCATGTTGAATCACGAATACTCGATTGTTTAGGTTCTATTCTGTGTTAAGTTTCGTGCCACGTTTAACACTGCATTACACTGGCGGCCAAGAGCAGCCATGCTAGCTTTCTAACCCCAACGCATGGTTGCCAAGACGACCAGCACTGCATGATCACTCACCATACAATAAACCCAGTCTGAGGAAACACCATGGTATCTGCCTCTAACAACATGCGTCTGATTTTGCTGGGGCCTCCCGGTGCCGGTAAAGGAACGCAGGCTACCTTCATTAAAGAAAAATTTGGCATTCCTCAAATATCGACCGGCGACATGCTGCGTGCCGCTGTCAACGCCGGCACGCCGCTTGGATTGGCTGCAAAAAGTGTGATGGATGCTGGTGGGCTGGTGTCCGACGACATTATTATTGGACTTGTAAAAGACCGACTGAAGCAGGCTGATTGCGCGCATGGGTACTTGTTTGACGGGTTTCCACGCACCGTCCCGCAGGCTGATGCCATGAAAGACGTAGGTGTCACGATCGACTATGTGCTTGAGATTGATGTGCCCGATGCGGCAATCGTCGAGCGCATGAGCGGGCGTCGTGTCCATTCGGCGTCTGGTCGCACTTATCATATTAAGTACAACCCGCCAAAAATCAACGGGCTTGACGATTTGACTGGCGAGCCTTTGATCCAACGCGAAGACGATAAAGAAGAAACCGTTGCACGACGTCTCGCGGTCTACCATGCTCAAACCAAAGTGCTGGTGAGTTACTACAATGACTGGGCAAAAAGCGGCGCCGTCGGCGCGCCAAAATATCGCAAAATTGCTGGAATTGGCGAAGTTGAAGTCATTCGCAATCTCGCTTTTGAAGCATTACAATAAGTTTTACAGATAAGACAAGCCTTGGCAAATCGTTGTATTTGCATGGATTTTTTGGTGAAGTTTTTATCCGGCGCTGTGCGCAGTTTAGCTGGTCTGTTACTCTTGGGAAATGAATGCACCCGCCGCATTTCCTTGCCTGCGCACAAAAACCGGATTAGTTTTGACCGGCGGTGGCGCGCGTGCGGCGTACCAGATTGGCGTGTTGAAAGCGATCGGCAATATCCTGCCCGATTACGGCTGGCCAGCTGACGTCAACCCCTACGACATTATTTGCGGCACCTCAGCCGGCGCAATTAACGCCACGGCATTGGCATGCCACGCCGACAATTTTGGCGAAGGCTTGGGGAAGGTTGTCAAGGTCTGGGAAAATTTTCAGGCCGAACAGGTATATCGGGCAGATTCATTGGGGGTGTTGCGCTCTGGTGCGCGCTGGCTCTCGATCTTGTCTTTTGGCTGGTTACTCCGCAGCTGGCACGCCAACCCGCCGAATGCATTGCTCGACAATTCACCGCTTAACACGTTGTTGAATCGGATGCTGAATTTTCCGCGTCTGGATGCAGCGCTGATGGATGGCAAATTGCATGCACTAGCCGTCAGCGCTTCGTCATACACCGCAGGGCAGCACATCACGTTTTACCAGACAGAAGCAGTGATTGAGCCATGGGTGCGCACGCAGCGTACTGCAGTCCAGAGCCAGATTGGTGTAGAGCACTTGTTAGCGTCGTCGGCAATTCCATTGATCTTCCCTGCGACACCAATTTTTTGCAACGGACGTCGTGAATATTTTGGTGACGGATCCATGCGACAAGTTGCACCGATTTCACCGGCAATCCACCTCGGCGCAGAAAAAGTGCTGGTTATTGGCAATGGCAGGTTGGAAGAGCCGGTTAAATCCGGAGCGACCGATGCTGCCTATCCCAGTATCGCAGAAGTTGCCGGGCATGCAATGTCAAGCATTTTTCTTGATAGCTTGGCTAGCGACATAGAACGGATGACGCGCATTAACGCAACAATTAGCCGCCTTGCGCCCGATCAAAAGGGACACGTTCCACTACGCCCGATTGAAATGCTATTAATTGCGCCTTCGGAGCGGCTAGATGAAATTGCAAGTCGACATGTTGATAGTTTGCCGCGACCCATCCGCATGTTGCTCTCGGGCATAGGTGCTACGGAAGTGCGGGGAGCTGCCCTAGCTTCATATCTCCTGTTCGAATCTTCCTACACCCGAGAATTGATCGCGCTTGGCGAGCGCGATACCTTTGCTCGTCGTGAAGAGGTAGGTGCGTTTTTTGGCATCTATCAATGCGCTGCCAAAAGCCAGGTGCTGGCGGGGAGTATCTCTACCCCGACTGTCCACCCTTGATGCACGAATCAAGCGTGGGTCGAAACGAGCAGGATTATTCGTCGCGCCAATGACGGCCCCGATGATTTTCGTGACCTCGTTGATCCCAATGTCTGTGCCCAACACCGTGCCTATCGCCATGACCATAACGCCGGTGTTCCCAGCGGTCTGATCCGTCACGATAATCATACCGAATTGCCCCATACGGACGAGCTGGCACGGCATACGGTTGGTAAGACGGATAATAGACTGGTGCGGGCTGCACATAGACTGGTTGAGGCCGGTAATAAACGGGTGCCGGCGGGTAATAATCAGCTTGCTCGTACACGGTGTAGCCGCTAACCGGTATGCCAATGTTGACTGACCAGTTGCCACTGTCGCGCGCATTGGCCAGTGGCGCTGCACAGAGTAAAAATGCGCTCGTAGCAACAAGATGCAAAGCGCTAGACAATAATTTCTTCATGGTAATTCCCCCCAATTGAATTTCTCGAATTGCCTTTATTTAACGCTACAAATGCCGTATTGACGACTCCAAATTCGAAAAAACGACGTAACACCTGCAACAATTTGTTTCCATTGCGGCAACCATGCCTCTGCAACTTTCTGAAAACAAAGTACAGCAATTTTCAGATATTCAAGACCTGCGGCAATACGGGTTGATTCGTTTCCTGCAACACGTTACCCTATCGTATTGACTGCCTGTCAATACGCCAGCTCCGATGCTGGCGCAACAATCAAAAATAAATTCATCATTGTGCAACGCGAACATGTCATTAATAGTCAAGGCCCGGGCGAGGGAACAATGAATTTGTTCAAAACCGTTCCGTCGAACGTTGTACAGTCGATCCGCGCATTCCGGCCGGCCGACCTGCAAGCGGAAGCCGCGCATCTTGAACAGCATTTTTTATATGCCCACTGTGCAGAAGCCACTACAAAACAGCAGGTGTTGGCATTGATTGCCGAAGCGTTTCATTTTCCAAAGCACTTCGGCAAAAACTTTGACACGTTAGCAGATTGCCTGACCAATCTTGCTCACAAAGCTGGCCTGCAAACGGGCTTCCTCATTGTATTGGAGCAACTTCCCAATACGCCAAAATTTGACAAGGAAGCCCGCGAAACGCTACTTGATGTCTTCCGAGACGCTGCCGATTTTTGGGCAGAAAAGAAAATTACCTTTCGGGTTTTTTACTCGTTTCAATAAACAGTTCATAAGCATTGCCACGGGAATCCGGCTTGCCTCGGCAGCCGACGTTGTTTCATGAAAAAAATAGTCATTTTGATTTCTGGTCGCGGCAGCAACATGCAGTCTGTGGTCAATGCTGCTCGAGATCAGCAGTGGGATGCGCAGGTTGCAGCAGTGATCAGCAATCGCCCTGATGCGGCAGGATTAGAGTTTGCAAAGCAACAGGGTATTCGCACAGCTGTTATAGACAGCAAGCAGTTTCTCAGCCGTGAGCTGTTTGATCATGCCTTATTAAATGAAATAGATCGCTACCGGCCCGATCTGGTGGTGTTAGCCGGTTTTATGCGTATTCTCACGCCACCATTTGTTGAACATTTTGCCGGCAGGTTGATAAATATTCACCCCTCCCTGCTTCCCAGTTTTGCGGGGCTCGCAACGCACCGTCAAGCACTCGACGCTGGCGTGAAGTTACATGGGGCGACTGTTCACTTCGTCACTGCAGAGTTGGATCACGGCCCGATCATCGCGCAGACTGCCGTTCCAGTGCTTGAAGAGGATACCGAACAGAGTTTGGCGCAGCGTGTACTGGAGCAAGAGCACATGCTTTATCCCCGTGCGATAAGCTGGTTTATACAAGGTCTTCTGACACTAAACGCCGGCCGTGTTCGGATTGCCGGCAATGGATTGAACGCTTCATAATTTGAAAGATATGTATGAGATTGCCTCCAGCGATCATTGGTTACACTGAAGAAGTCTTGCGGGAAATCTTACGCTTTACCGCACCTGCCGACAACACGCTCTCGCGCTATTTTCGCGATCATCCAAAACTTGGCTCTCGTGAGCGTGGTGCAATTGCCGAAGGCATCTATAGCCTCCTGCGCAACAAACTTGTCTACACCAGCTTCGCCGAATCCGGCAACGGCGCCAGCATACGCCGCCTCTCGTTACTCGGGCTGGCCGATGCGATGGGTATAGATGCCTTGGGTGGGCTTTCTGATGAGGAAAGCGAGTGGCTGCAGCGTGTGCTGGCGATCGACCGTATGCTGTTGCCGGTCTCGATGCAGGCAAATATGCCTGAATGGATTTTCACCAAACTCACGCAACGTTTTGGTGAAAATGAAGCATTGGCAATTGCTGCAGCATTAAATCAACCAGCGCCACTGGATTTGCGGGTCAACTCAATGAAGGCCACGCGCGAGGAGGTAATGGCTCACCTTGCGCTGGCGCCCATCATCAGTGAGCTGACGCCTTATGCGCCATTGGGACTGCGTATTGTTAAAAAACCTTCGCTACAAAATTTGCCTATTTTCAAAGAAGGTTTGATCGAAGTGCAAGACGAGGGCAGCCAACTATTGGCACAGATCGTTGGTGCTAAACGCGGGGAAATGGTTGTTGATTTTTGTGCCGGTGCGGGCGGTAAGACTCTTGCCTTGGGTGCGTTGATGCGCAATACCGGTCGTCTGTATGCATTTGACATCGCAGAAAAACGCCTTGCCAAGCTCAAGCCAAGGCTCGCCCGCAGCGGTTTGTCGAATGTACATCCGGTGCAAATCGCCCATGAAAACGATGCCAAAATCAAGCGGTTGGCTGGCAAGATTGACCGTGTTTTAGTCGACGCGCCTTGTAGCGGCCTTGGGACGCTGCGCCGCAATCCAGATGTCAAATGGCGTCAGACGCCGCAGGCAATTGTTGAATTGCACGCCAAGCAAATCGCCATTCTTTCTGGAGCAGCACGCTTGGTCAAAGCCGGCGGCAGGCTTGTTTATGCCACATGCAGTGTGCTAAACGAAGAAAATGAAGAAGTGGTCGCCGCTTTCCTGGCGAATCACGCAGATTTTGTGCTGGTTCCAATGGGAAATGTTTTGACGGAGCAGAAAATACCGCTAGAGATGGGCGAGTATTTGCACCTATTGCCCCATGTGCATCACACCGACGGCTTTTTTGCGGCAGTGCTTGAGCGTAAAAAATGAACCGCACCCTCAATGGCGATTTTTTCATTAATATTTTGCTAGGGGTGTGGGACGATTTAAGCGCGCCAGGCGTTGGGTGGCAATTGCTGGTACTGGTCTTGTGCCTTGCCGTGGGTTGGTCGCTTTCCCGCGGTCTGCGTACGATCATGCGCGACAGACAAGTAAATCTTCGGGTTATTCAGTTTGGCGTGGAAAGCTTTTTTCGCGTTTTGTCGCCGCTCATCGCATTACTGTTGATTGTGACTGCCAAGCCGATTTTGGCCCAGTATCAACAAGCCCGTTTGCTCAAGCTGGCCGTTCCACTCCTCGTATCCTTTGCGCTAGTCAGGCTTGCTTTTTATCTTTTAAGACGTATCTTTGCGCGTACCGGCCACGCCAGTCCAATGTTGCTGGTGGCAGAAAAATTGTTTGCCGTATTTGTCTGGATCGGCTACGCGCTTTACATCACAGGTCTTCTGCCAGAACTTGCTCAATTCCTTGAGCGAACGATCCTGCCTGTAGGGCGTTACAAGATTTCGCTACTTGATATTGTTCAGGCGGTAGCCTCGGTTGCAATCACTTTGGTACTAGCTTTGTGGGCAGGTGCATTGCTGGAAGAGCGCTTGATGCGCGTCAATAGCATGCATTCCTCTTTACGCACGGTGGCAGCGCGTTTGGTGCGTGCGGTGTTGATATCGGCAGCCGTGCTGCTGAGCCTTTCCCTGGTTGGTATTGATCTTACGGTGTTGTCAGTGTTTGGCGGTGCGCTGGGCGTCGGTATTGGCCTAGGTCTGCAAAAAATTATCGGTAGTTATGTTTCCGGATTCGTCATATTGCTCGAACGAAGTCTTTCAATTGGCGATATCGTGACGGTCGATAAATATCATGGTCGCGTAATCAGGATCAATACCCGTTACACCGTTATCCGTAGCCTCGATGGTATTGAAAGTGTGATACCCAACGATATGTTGATTTCTGGTGCCGTACAAAATTATTCGCTCACAGACCGCAGCCTACGCCTCGCTGCACAAGTCACGGTTGGCTACGCCAGCGATCTCGAAGCAGTGCTGACATTGCTGCAGGATACGGCTGCGACGATTCCCAGGGTTTCAGCAGAAACGCCACCTTCTGCGTTGTTACTAAAAGTCAGCGCGGATGGGCTGGAGCTTGAAATCGGTTTTTGGATCAACGACCCTGAAAATGGCCGTTTAAACGTCGTCTCAGAAGTCAACAGAGCGATCTGGCGCGCATTAAAAGCACACAACATTCCAATACCCTTTACACAAAAAGACGTCAATATCATGCAGCCGGCATTGTTGGAAAAAAAGCTCCCTTTACAGGATACTGGGCATCCGGGGCGCTGACTACTTGAAAAATTTCGCGGATCAAATAAATTTGCCAAACCGCGTACAATCTCTGTGAAGTTTCGCTCACTAACGTTTGGGCGGATTGATCTCTGTCATTAAAAGCACTATTTTTTGTGGAGTTGGGATGAGTGTACATTCGATTTTTGATGCTGTTTTACAGTTTTTCGCGCATGGCTTGTTGGAGGCAACTGGTTGGCAAACATTGATTTACACTCTCGTGGTGACGCATATCACCATCGCCAGCATCACTATTTTTTTACACCGTTGCCAGGCTCATCGCGCCTTGGATCTGCACGCCATTCCAAGCCATTTTTTTCGATTTTGGCTTTGGTTAACGACGGGAATGGTTACAAAAGAGTGGGCAGCGGTGCATCGCAAACATCACGCAAAATGCGAAACCGTTGAAGATCCGCATAGCCCTGTTACCCGCGGGATCAAGAAAGTGTTATTGGAAGGATCCGAGCTCTATCGTATCGAGTCGAAGGTGCAAGAAACCGTTGATAAATATGGCCACGGTACCCCGAACGACTGGATCGAACGTAACCTCTACACGCGTTTTAGCTGGCAAGGCGTCGCCCTTATGGCAATCATCAATATTTCATTGTTTGGGGCAATCGGGTTGACGGTCTGGGCGGTGCAGATGCTTTGGACGCCTGTTATGGCTGCAGGCATTGTTAACGGTATCGGGCACTATTGGGGATACCGCAACTATGATTGCGCGGATGCCTCCCGTAATATTTTTCCGTTGGGAATTTTGATTGGTGGGGAAGAGCTTCACAATAATCATCATACATTTGGAACCTCTGCCAAAATGTCGTCGAAATGGTATGAGTTTGACATCGGCTGGATGTATATTCGCCTCTTGGAAATGGCAGGTTTGGCGACTGTGAAAAAGATTGCGCCGGCACCGAAGTTCGATCGTCAGAAAATTGTGGCTGACCTTGAGACTTTGCAGTCGGTGATTGCTAACCGCTACGACGTAATGGCCACTTATGCAAAGTCTTTCAAGCATACATGGCGTGAAGAGCTCGTACATTTAAAGCAAAAACAGCACTTCAAGCCCAGCGATTTAAGAGCTTCCCGTAAGTTGCTGCAGAGTGAGCCTGCAAAGCTGGCAGCGCCACAACGTCAGCAACTTAGCGAACTTTTCGCCCACAGCACGGCGTTAAAGACCATGCACGAGATGCGGGTGGAATTAGGTAGCATTTGGGAACGTTCCCACGCCAGCCGCGACCAGCTCTTGCATCAGTTGCAGGACTGGTGCAGCCGGGCAGAAGCGTCAGGCATCCGGGCATTGCAAGATTTTTCGCTGCGCTTACGTACTTACGCATAACAATTGCGTGCAGGAGCAATTAGTGTCGTATAAAAAAAGCCCGGATCTCCGGGCTTTTTAACATTAACAAAAACTACTTACTTGATTTTTGTCTCTTTATATTCGACATGCTTGCGCACTTTCGGGTCGAATTTCATAATCGACATTTTTTCAGGTGTCGTGCGTTTATTCTTTGTCGTAGTGTAAAAATGACCTGTTCCTGCGGTCGATTCCAACTTGATTTTGTCGCGGCCAGATTTAGCCATGATGGTTCCTTATTGTTAAGTAACTCGCGTCCGTAATTTCGCCGTTTTATCGTGGTTAAACGCTTAGATTTTTTCGCCGCGGGCGCGCATATCGACCAACACTGCGTCGATGCCAAGCTTGTCGATCACGCGCAAACCGGCGTTAGACAATCGTAGCGATACCCAACGGTTTTCGGACTCTACAAAAATACGACGGTTTTGCAAATTAGGTAAAAAACGACGCTTGGTTTTATTGTTTGCGTGGGAAACATTGTTGCCGACCATCGGCTTTTTCCCGGTAACTTGGCAGACACGTGCCATATTTCACTCCCTAAAATATTTCCGAATCTGGAAAAGGTGTGACTATAGCGAAAAAATCGAATTTTATCAACGACTTGCGAAAAACAAATGTGTCTTTAAATAAGATTTTTGTTTAACAAATTATTTGCAGGTTTTTCACAGCTGTCCATGTTCTGCGAATGAATGCACATCGCTAGTAGCGACTATAAAATGATCCAGTACCCGCACGTCGATTAGTTGCAAGGCCTGTTGCAGCAACGTTGTCAAGGCAATGTCGGCGTTACTGGGCGCAGTGCTACCTGATGGGTGGTTATGCGACAAGATCACACAAGCGGCGTTATGGCGCAGCGCACTTTTTACTACCTCTCTCGGGTAAACACTCGTGTGTGTCAGGGTGCCGCGGAACATTTCGTCTGCTGCAATAAGCCGATTGCGCACGTCGAGAAACAATACGACAAATGATTCATGTGCCTGGCCGGCAAAAAATAGTCTTAAATATTGTTTGACGGCAGAGGGCGCAGACAGTGTCACGCCTGCTTGTAGCTCCTCGCCCAACGCCCGACGCGCTAGCTCCAGCACCGCCTGCAATTGGGCAAATTTTGCCGGGCCCAATCCGTTAAGTGCAGAAAAATCGGTCAGGTTGGCAGCAAATAATGCATTTAATGAGCCGAAATGGTTGAGCATGTCACGCCCGAGGTCTACCGCACTCTTGCCGCTCACACCGACCCGCAGGAATACTGCCAGCAACTCGGCGTCAGACAACGCTTGAGCACCCAGGCGTATTAAACGCTCGCGCGGTCGGAGTTCTTTTGGCCAGTCGGTAATTGCCATGGTGTACAAAGAAAGATCAGGAAAAAAATCAAGAAAGGGCAATCGCACTACGGGAAACGTCGTGTGAATCGCACATTGGACGGAGCGGCGATGAGTAACAGGCGTTACGTAGCGAAGAAGCTTAAAATGAAACGTTATCACAACATCCATGTTATCAATGTCAAATCTACCATTACCAATTGTTTGCGAAGGCGCATTCATCACACTACATTACCGATTGGCAACAATCGATGGCATTGATATTGTGACGACGTTCAACGACAATCCAGCAACGCTGCAATTAGGACAAGGCCAATTGTCGCCCCTGCTTGAGGCTTGTCTTGTTGGCCTGACTGAGGGCGTTACGAAAACATTCGAGCTCGGTGCCGATGCAGCCTTTGGGCCGCGCAATCCTGAATTGATCCAGCGTGTAACCCGTGCCACGCTTGATGAAAATTCCCAGTTTGGTGAGGCGTATGTGATTGGTGACTTGGTGGAATTTGCGGCCCCTGCAGGTGGGCGATTCGCTGGCGTATTGCGAGAGCTTGACGCCGATGGTGCGTTGTTCGATTTTAATCACCCGTTGGCTGGAAGGCCGGTGAATTTTACGGTGCAAATTATCGGTGTTTTATAACTGAATGAAGAAATAATGGACAAAGAAATTATGCTGGCTCAACCGCGCGGATTCTGCGCTGGTGTTGATCGCGCAATCGAGATTGTTGAGCGCGCGTTAGTAGAATATGGTGCGCCGATCTTTGTGCGTCATGAAATCGTTCACAATGCCTATGTTGTCGAAGATCTCCGCAAGAAGGGTGCAATTTTTATTGAAGAACTGGTTGATGTGCCTCCAGGTAATACCGTAATTTTTTCTGCACATGGTGTCTCAAGAGCGATCCAGAAGGAAGCAAAAGAGCGCGGCTTGCGCGTTTTTGACGCAACCTGTCCATTGGTTACCAAGGTGCACGTCGAGGTTGCCAAAATGCGTCGCGAAGAGCGTGAAATTATCATGATTGGACATACCGGCCATCCAGAAGTTGAAGGTACGATGGGCCAGACCGAGCAAGGTATGTACCTTGTGGAAACGGTTGAAGACGTCGCCCTTCTGCAAGTAAGGGATCCGGCACTGTTGGCTTACGTTACCCAAACGACGCTGTCAGTTGATGATACAGCCGACATAATCGCTGCCATCAAAGAACGGTTTCCACTAATTGCCGAGCCAAAGAAGGGCGATATCTGCTACGCCACTACGAACCGGCAGGAGGCAGTTAAATTCATGGCGCCACAGGTTGATGTAGTGATTGTGGTCGGTAGCCCGAACAGTTCGAATTCAAACCGCCTGCGAGAAGTTGCAGAAAAAAAAGGAACGACCGCTTTTATGGTCGACAATGCTGCCCAGATCGATCCCGCCTGGATAGAAGGGGCGTTACGCATCGGCGTAACCGCCGGTGCCTCAGCGCCGGAAGTATTGGTGCAAGCAGTGATCGACCGCCTTAGGGCGTTGGGTGCAAAAAGCGTCAGGGTACTCGATGGGGTTCGTGAGCATGTGACGTTTCCATTGCCGAAAGGGCTGGTCAACACTTAGCTATAGCGTAATTTTTGTATTTCTGGCGTTGTTGCAAAATAAACGCCCTGAGGAAAATACGTTCGGTATAATTTCGCCGACTCATCGGTGCGAGTGAGCCCCAATCCCCTACAGAGAAGCCGGTGCCATGGAAACCTTTATTCAACAGGTCATCAACGGTCTGGTACTGGGCAGCATGTATGCATTGGTGGCACTGGGTTACACCATGGTCTATGGTGTATTGAATTTGATTAATTTTGCCCATGGCGATGTGCTGATGATCGGCGCCATGGTTGGCATCACAATCCTTCAGATTCTGCAAAACCTTGCGCCTGAATTGCCCGGCATCGTCAAGCTGTTCTTGGCAATTGGTGGCGCAATACCGGTCTGTGTTGGCGTCAATCTGCTCATTGAGCGCGTGGCCTATCGCAGGCTCCGTAATGCCCCCCGCCTAGCACCGCTGATTACTGCAATTGGCGTATCGATGCTGTTGCAGACCCTGGCAATGATGATCTGGGGTCGCAGCCCCATTGTGTTCCCGCAAGTTATGCCGTCGGTCTCATTTGATATCTTTGGGGCGCTTATTACGCCGACCCAGGTAATGTTGCTGATGCTTTCAACCGTGTCGATGCTGGCTCTGGTGTTTGTGGTTGAAAAAACCCGAATGGGTCGCGCCATGCGAGCAACCGCAGAAAACCCCAGGGTGGCAGGGTTGATGGGCGTCGATTCAAATCTGGTGATTGTCTTGACTTTTGCCATTGGTGCGGCACTTGCGGCGGTGGCCGGCGTAATGTGGGGCGCAACGTATGCCTCCGCACAGTTTGCCATGGGCTTTGTGCCAGGGCTTAAAGCATTTTCTGCCGCTGTGTTGGGCGGCATCGGCAATATCTATGGCGCCATGATCGGCGGTATTCTCCTCGGATTAATTGAAAGTTTGGGGGCAGGCTACATCGGCGACTTGACCGGCAATTTCTTGGGCAGCCAATACCAAGACATCTTTGCATTTGTCGTTCTAATTTTGGTGTTGATTTTGCGCCCCTCCGGCATCATGGGTGAACGCGTGGCCGACCGTGCCTGATTGACTATGGCAACGTATTTTGACATTAAGAATAGCCCGCATCGAACCGGCCTGGGCCTGGCGCTGTTAGGCGTTGTGCTAATTGCTTTTCCATTCATTGCCGCAAATTTCGGTAACTCCTGGGTGCGCATTATGGATTTTGCGCTGCTCTACGTTATGCTGGCCCTCGGCCTCAATATCGTAGTGGGCTTTGCCGGCCTGCTTGATCTTGGATACATCGCCTTTTATGCGCTGGGCGCTTATATGACGGCGTTGCTGGCCTCTCCGCAATTTGCCAGCGTGATTGAATCGTTCGTCAATACTTATCCGGCGGTAGGTAGCGCTTTGCTTTGGCTATTCGGCCCTGAAATTGCCAGGGACGGCATTCATCTCTCGGTGTGGCTGATCGTGCCGCTCGGTGCGGCACTAGCTGCATTGTTTGGCGCACTACTGGGTGCGCCAACCTTGAAGCTTCGGGGCGATTATTTAGCAATTGTGACCCTTGGCTTTGGTGAAATTATTCGCATTTTCATGAATAACCTCAACGCGCCGGTCAACATCACCAATGGACCGCAGGGTATCAACATGGTCGATCCCATACGCATTTTCGGGGTGTCGCTGGCGGGCGAGCCCGGTTCCCGAGCGACGGTTGTGATCGGCAATTTTTCAATGCCTTCGGTGAACGCCTATTATTTTCTGTTCCTGGTACTTTGCATTGCCATTATTTTCATCACCATACGGCTTCAACACTCGCGCCTGGGCCGTGCTTTTGTCGCCATACGCGAGGATGAAATTGCTGCTAAGGCAATGGGTATCAACACCCGCAACATCAAGCTGCTGGCATTCGCCATGGGTGCTTCCTTCGGCGGCATTGCCGGTGCCATGTTTGCAGCCTTCCAGGGCTTTGTTTCACCCGAATCTTTTTCATTAACCGAGTCAATCGCGGTCTTGGCAATGGTCGTGCTTGGCGGTATGGGGCATGTGCCGGGTGTGATATTAGGCGCCGTGATTCTGGCCGCCTTGCCCGAAGTGCTACGGCACACTGTAGAGCCGGTGCAGCAAGCCGTTTTCGGCAAAGTTTTAATTGATGCGGAAATCCTGCGCCAGCTTCTTTATGGCTTGGCAATGGTGGTTATCATGCTCAAGCGTCCGGCTGGACTGTGGCCTGCAGCACGTACGGAAGACCGGCCCACATTGAGTGTTGAACAGTGCGTGAAAAAATAATCAATACCTCGGAACTCAATTTGGCAATGCCTGTGCCGGCACTTGACGTTGCCGGTGTATATAAACGCTTCGGTGGGCTGCAGGCGCTGGCTGATGTTGGTGTAAGTATTGCCTCGGGCGAAATATATGGGCTGATTGGCCCCAATGGCGCTGGCAAGACAACCTTTTTTAATGTCATCACGGGTTTGTATCAACCGGATGCCGGCAATTTCAGGCTGGCAGGCGTGCCATATTCGCCGTCGGCGCCCCATGAAGTGGCCAAGGCCGGTATTGCCCGTACGTTTCAAAACATCCGCTTGTTTAATGACATGACGGCACTGGAAAATGTCATGGTTGGGCGACATGTTCGCACCCGTCAGGGAATCTTGGGAGCAGTCCTGCGATATAAAGCGGCGCGAGATGAAGAGAGCGCCATCCGGCAACGGGCCATGGAATTACTTGACTTTGTCGGCATTGCCCGTTTCGCGCAACGTACCGCACGACACCTCTCTTATGGCGACCAGCGCCGTCTTGAAATTGCCCGCGCCTTGGCCACTGACCCCACCTTGCTGGCGCTGGATGAGCCCGCAGCCGGGATGAACGCCACTGAAAAGCTCGGCCTGCGTGAGCTACTGATCAAGATCAAACAAGAGGGTAAAACCATTTTGCTCATCGAACACGATGTTAAGCTGGTGATGGGGCTATGCGACCGCATGACCGTTCTTGATTACGGCAAGCGCATCGCCGAAGGCCTGCCTGCAGAAATTCAAAAGAACCCGCTGGTTATCGAAGCCTATCTGGGAGCATCCCACTGATGGCTGAAAATGTCCTGAAAGTTTCAGGCTTGTATGTGGCTTACGGCGGCATCCAGGCAGTCAAAGGAATTGACCTGGAAGTCAATCGTGGAGAGCTCGTTACCCTGATTGGTGCCAATGGCGCAGGCAAGACGACAACGCTCAAAGCAATCACCGGCACCTTACCGGAAAGTCGTATCGAAGGCGATATTTACTATTTAGGAAAGTCCATTACCGGCTTGAGTGCATTCAAGCTGGTCAGGCAGCGCCTGGCAATGGTGCCTGAAGGGCGCGGTGTATTTACCCGCATGTCGATCCACGAGAATCTCTTGATGGGCGCCTTCACCCGTAACGACAAGGCCCAGATCAATGCCGATATCGAAAAATGGTTCGACATATTTCCTCGTTTGAAGGAGCGCGCTGCGCAAATGGCAGGTACGCTTTCCGGAGGCGAACAGCAAATGCTGGCTATGGCCCGTGCCCTGATGAGCCATCCCGAACTGCTATTGCTTGACGAGCCTTCAATGGGCCTTTCGCCGATCATGGTGGAAAAGATTTTTGACGTCGTGCGTTCAGTATCTGCCCAAGGGGTAACGATCTTGCTGGTAGAGCAAAATGCGAAGCTGGCTTTACAGGCGGCACATCGTTGTTACGTTATGGAGTCGGGGCTGGTTACCATGAACGGTGAGGCCGCTCTCATGCTGGAAGACCCACGTATTCGACAAGCTTATTTGGGTGAGGCTTGACCCTATTGCAAAAAAGGAGATTCCATGCAATTTGTCTTTACCCCACCACCAACCGCCGCCGTACCTGTATGGAATGCGTCAGAGCTTTTTCCGGTACATCGAATTTATTGCGTTGGCCGAAATTACGCTGACCATGCCATGGAGATGGGCGGCACCGGCAGGGAAACGCCCTTCTTTTTTATGAAGCCGGCAGATGCCGTTTTACCGATCTTGGCTGACACCGTCGGCCAAATGCATTACCCAACGCACACCTCCGATTTGCACCATGAAATTGAATTGGTGGTGGCCATTGGCATTGGTGGTCGCGCTATCAAGGCTGTGGACGCGGTCAAGCATATCTGGGGCTATGCAATCGGTATTGACATGACTCGGCGTGATCTGCAGGCTGAAGCAAAAAAGCTCGGCCGCCCATGGTGTATTGCCAAAGGATTCGACGATAGCGCTCCGATCGGCCCGATTCATCGAATCAGTGAAACAGGTGTAATCGGTAACGGTGCAATTTATCTTAACGTCAATGCCGTATCGCGGCAAAGCAGCGATATTAGTCAGCTAATCTGGAGCGTTGCTGAAACCATTGAAGTGTTGTCAGGCTATTTCGCGTTGCAGCCCGGTGATTTGATTTTCAGTGGTACGCCTTCGGGCGTGGCTGCCGTCAAGCAAGGTGATTTGATCGAATCGGGAATAGAGGGGTTGGGGTCGCTATCGCTGCAAATTGTTTAACGATCATCTTGAAATAAAAAGGCTGGCAATATGTTGCCAGCCTATCTGGATGTCAAATAAAATTGACAGTGGCAGCGATTACATTAGTACCGTAAAACCCGTCCGCCGTCGATCCTTACACGACTGCCGACGCCAAGGTCCGCAGCGCTTTCCTGTGTAATTGTCTGGTAAGTGCCATTATCTAGCCGAACGCCGATCTGATACAGCCCAGGCCCTGCAGCACGGGTGCGACCTTCAATGTTATTACCAACCAGGCCGCCACCTACAGCACCAGCTACAGTTGCCGCCGCCCGGCCGCTACCGCTACCTACCTGATTGCCCAGCAATCCACCCACTACTACGCCGGCCACAGTGCCTAAGCCAGGCCCTGTTGTGGAATTGCCTTGCACAACCTGGATGGAGTCAACCACACCGTACATCGTTGCATAACCCTGGGTTTGTGTCGGATACGTTTGCTGAGTAGGATATGCCTGACCCGGTTGTTGGTAAGCGGGGGTAGCGCAACCACTGAGTAAGGCAACGGATGCGAACACGGCGCCTGTATGTTTTAAACCCGTTTTTAAATTTGGCATCTGAACATTTTTGATAATTGATTTCATCATGACTCCCTGTTGATCAAATTTACGATAATGCAAGTTTTGCCTACCGTCAGTGCGTTTCCGCGCTTAATAGTTTCCCGTGGTGCGGCTACATAAAGTCGTGGTCAGGAAAATAGTAATAACGCTGGCATGGCCAAAAGTAGATACAAAGGAAATGTAAATTTTTGTGTGTGCGGTACAAAGTATTTATCCCTAGGTTTTGCTGAAAGCGTTCACTGGTAAATTTCGGCTTTTTTGTTGTAGCTTGATTTGCGCCTGCACCCTGTACAATATCGACGCCGCTTCCATGTGACCATAGTTCAACGGATAGAACAGGGTCCTCCTAAGACTCAGATACAGGTTCGATTCCTGTTGGTCACACCATCAAATACTTGTCTCTTCTATTTGCACACGCAATTCCCGTTTTCTCCATGTTGAGCAAAACAGAGATCAAAGACAAATTGAGCAAAATAATTATCATTTTGATATTTAAAGAGAGTACCCTGTGTCGCCGATTTAGTAAGTGCAGGCTTATAAAAATGCAATCCATAGGAAAACTATGAAACTCCCACACTTGTCTACTCTTGCAACCAGTGCTTTAGCAATGTCTGCGGCACCCAATACAGCGTCAAATTCCTCTTCAAACCATACCGCGCTAAATGTTCCAAGCAACCCGAATGATGCCGCTAGAGCTTACTCATTGAGAGGACTTAAGGGGTCATCTTCCAGCGGAGCAAAAGCCCCGAAAGCTCCAAAAGCGCTCAAGGCACCTAAGCTTCCTAAAACATCCAAAATTATTGGAGATGGGCCTGATGTTGAGGACGAGGACGACAAAAACAAGCTTAGTAAAGGTGCAATCATTGGAATCGCTGTCACTGGCGCAGCCGGCGCTGCTGCTTTAGTCGGGGTAGGCGTCTGTATCTATAAGAAAAAACATGCGAGCCCTGTTGCATCGGACCATCCATTTCCTACAGTAATATAATACGCTCCACTATTTTTTTAACGAAGTACGTTATTAGCGTACTTCATCACTCCCGCAGGCGTCAGTTATGGCAGTAATCTCTCTCTCCAACGCACAGCTGGCGTTCGGACACGTTCCATTGCTCGATCGCGCAGAATTTTCCTTGGAATCAAGCGAGCGTGTAGGGTTGATTGGCCGTAATGGCACCGGCAAATCATCACTGTTGAAAATTATTTCGGGCAAGTCCCGGCTTGACGATGGCTTGCTAGTAATGCAGCAAGGCATAAAGATTGCCTATGTTGACCAAGAGCCGCATTTTGATACAGATATCTCAGTATTTGATGCCGTCGCTTCTGGGCTGGGCGAGTTGCCCAGCCTGCTCATGGAATATGACATGCTCACCACGCAGTTTGGCCAAGGTAATGACGATGAAATCATGGAACGTATGCATGAGATTCAGACCAAGCTGGACGCTGCTGATGCATGGACGATTAATAATCGGGTCGAGGCGACATTAGATCGTTTAAATCTTGATGCAAGTGCATTAATGGGTACGTTGTCTGGCGGTATGCAAAAGCGGGTTGCCCTTGCGTGTGCGTTAGTAAGTGCGCCAGATGTTCTGCTGTTGGATGAGCCGACTAATCATCTGGATTTTACCTCCATCCTATGGCTTGAAGGCTTGCTACGCGACTATAAGGGTAGTGTGCTGTTCATTACCCATGATCGGTGCTTTCTAGACAACGTTGCTACACGCATCATTGAACTTGATCGTGGTAAGTTACTGTCTTTTCCGGGTAACTTTAGCGCTTATCAAATTCGTAAAGCGGAGCAGCTAGAAATCGAAGAAGTCGAAAACGCTAAATTCGACAAATTTTTAGCCCAAGAAGAAATTTGGATCCGTAAGGGCGTTCAAGCCCGTCGCACTCGCGATGAGGGCCGGGTACGCCGCCTGGAAGCCTTGCGCATGACGCGTAGTGTGCGGCGCGACCAGCAAGGTCAAGTAAAGCTCGATGTTTCTTCAGGTGACCGCTCCGGAAAAATCGTAGCCGAATTGACGGCCGTCGATAAGTCGTTTGGAAACAATGTCATCGTCAAGCAATTCAGCGCAACGATTTTGCGCGGCGACAAAGTTGGCTTGATTGGTCTCAATGGTGCCGGTAAAACGACGCTACTTAAATTAATCCTAGGCGAAGAAACGGCTGACGCCGGCATCATCAAGCAAGGCACAAAATTGCAGGTGGCTTACTTTGATCAAATGCGCGCGCAATTGAACGAAGAAGCGAGTTTGGCCGAGACCATTGCCCCTGGTAGTGACTGGGTAGAAATTAATGGGCAGCGTAAGCATGTGATGACCTATTTAAATGATTTTTTATTTCCGCCGGAGCGTGCCCGTTCGCCTGTAAAGTCGCTTTCAGGAGGTGAACGCAATCGCCTGCTATTGGCACGGCTGTTTGCCAAACCCGCAAATGTTTTGGTCCTTGATGAACCGACTAACGACCTTGATATTGATACTCTGGAATTGTTGGAGGAACTGCTGGAGGAGTACGAAGGCACCGTATTTTTGGTCAGCCACGACCGCACCTTTTTAGATAATGTCGTCACGCAAGTGATCGTTGCCGAAGGCGAAGGCACGTGGCGCGAATATATTGGTGGCTATACTGATTGGGAAAGAGTTCGGCATGCTAATGCTGGAAATATTGGCAAATTAGAGGCTAAAGGCGGCGCGGCAGCACTGACGAATTTATCCATTGCAGCGGTTAAGACCAACGCATCCTCCACGCTATCTTCTGGCGCAATCCCGCCTGCCAAAGCTAAAAAGCTCAGTTTCAAAGAGCAACGTGATTTGGATGCCTTGCCAGTATTAATCGAGCAGCTGGAAAAAGAGCAAGCTTTACTTTCCCAGCGTTTGGCCGATCCTGCGCTTTACAAGCAAAGTGCGAATGATATTCAAGCGTTGCACGCTCGTTTTGCGCAACTTGACCTAGAGATGATCCAAGCCCTGGAGAAGTGGGAAATTATTGAAACGCGTACCAAAGCATGAATGCAATTGTGCTGGACGAGTCGTGAGGGTTGCAGCAGCGCGCTTAATTTAGTTTGTTAGCAGCGTAGCGAAGAGCGGGAAGTTTGTTGCGCAATACGTCAGCGTCGACCGCATCGGGGCGGCGCGCCAGATAATATTCGATATCCTGCAATGCGGCTTGGGGACAATTTAAGTGCGCATACGTCAGGCCTCGGTCGCGTTTTTCTGCAAGATCATCTGGTAGCAAAATTATTAGCCTTTGCTGGACGTTCAGCAGACACTGCCATGCATGACGTTCCAAAAACACCATTTTCAGGTTGCGCAGCATGCGCACCAAAATTTCACGATCTGAGGCGGGTTGTAAGTGGTGGGCTAACTGCGGCTCCATCACCTCATTGAGTGCATGAAGATAAGGCTCAAGCCTGGCCTCTAACTCTTCCTTTGAAAGGCTGCTGCCGTTAAAGGGGTCAAGAATAATTTCGCCGGATTGTACCGATAATTTCATCAAAAAATGGCCGGGAAATGAAATCCCACTAATTTGTAATCCGACCTGTTGCGCCAATTCTATATAAATTATTGCCAGTGAAATTGGAATGCCACGGCGGGTCGTCATAACACGATGCAAATAACTATTATCAGGATGATAGTAGTCGTTTGCATTGCCACAAAATCCCAGTTCCTGATAAAAGAAATGGTTCAGCATCCGCAATTTTTGTATAGGGGATGCATCGGCTGGCAGGCGCTTTTGTAATGTGAGTGCTAGGGCATCCATCTGCATCTGCGGAATTGTCAAATCCAGATTTGGCTCACTATCCTGGCCGAGTGAAAGGGCAGCTTCGAACAGCAACATTGGCTCTTCTTTCCCAACTAGCAGGCGAAAGTACTTGAGCGCGTCGATGTCATGTTTGCCCATTGTCTTAACGGGATGTCCGTTTGAATGCTTTAAAATTGAAACTCATTAGGGCAAGCGCGCCGAAGTAAGTCAGTCCGCAAGCCGCAAGCACGGCAAGCAAGGCGCCAACCCGTTTCAATGGATACGCTTGCAGACCGAGCCAGTCAAACTGCGAAGCTGACCACAGCGCCACAGACGCCATCAGGCACAGGGCACCAGCCAACTGAGCGGCAAAAGCCGCCCATCCAGGCGCTGCGACATACAAACGTTTGCGCCGCAAACCGATAAAAAGACAAATAGCATTGATGCAGGCGCCCAGACCAATCGATAACGCCAGCCCGGCCAATGCCAATTTGGGCACAAATACAAGGTTCATCAATTGGGTAGCGATCAGTACGCCAATAGCAATGATTACCGGCGTGCGAATATCTTGCTTCGCGTAAAACCCTGGCGCCAAAATCTTAACGACGATCAAACCGATTAGCCCCACACCGTAGGCGACCAACGCTTCGCCAGTCATTGCCACCGCCTGCGCATCAAACTTGCCATAGTGAAAAAGCGTTGCCGTCAACGGCTCCGACAGAGTGGCCAAGCCAATTGCACAAGGCATCGCTAGCAAAAACGTCAGCCGTAGGCCCCAGTCGAGCAAGGAAGAGTATTCTGCATCGTCGCCGTCGGCATGTGCTTTAGAAAGGCTTGGCAATAGGATGGTGCCGAGGGCAACACCTAATAGTGCGGTTGGAAATTCCATCAAACGATCGGCATAGGAAAGCCAGGAAACGCTGCCTTTTTCCAAATGCGTAGCGATATTGGTGTTGATAATCAGACTGATTTGGGCCACCGACACAGCAAAGGTAGCCGGCACCATTTTTTTTAACACACGCCTTAATCCCTGATCTTGAAGGGCGCGCCTGGGCGAGAAAGCAATTCGCGGCAACATGCCAATTTTTACCAACGCCGGGATTTGAATCGCCAACTGCAATACGCCTCCCGCAAAGACGGCAAGCGCCAATGCGTATATCGGTTGCGCAAGGTATGGGGCTACAAACAACGAAGCAACAATGAATGACAAGTTCAGAAGTACCGGCGTAAATGCCGGAACCCGAAACTCGCGCCAAGTGTTTAGAATGCCGCCAGACAGGGCAACTAACGACATGAACCCAATATAGGGGAACATGATGCGCGTCATGTTGACGGAGGCGTCAAATACAGCGGAATCGTCCTTCAAGCCCGTGGCAATTAAATAAACAATCCCCGGCGCCACAAAGATTCCCGCAAAGCAAGTTGCCACAAGTGCCCAAGCCAGTACAGTGGCGACATGGTCAACCAGTTGGCGCGTTGCATGATCACCTTTTTGGTGCTTGTATTCCGCCAGGATCGGTACAAATGCTTGTGAAAAGGCCCCTTCGGCAAACAAGCGCCTTAACAAATTTGGGATACGGAAGGCGACGAAAAATGCGTCTGTGTAGCTAGACGCACCGAATGCCCGAGCAATTAAAAAATCGCGCAGGAAGCCAGTAATGCGGGAAAGCATGGTCATGCCAAAGATTGTGGCGAGCGTTTTGTGCAGATTCATTGGTTTTTATATCGTGGATGCCGGGGAGGGAGGAAAAGGCATCAAAGAGGCGGATTATAGTCGCTCATCAGGGCGATTGCGCAGTTTGAATAATGCCGCTACAATGACATGCTTCGCAGAATTTTACCCGGCCTGAAATCGGGTTTGATCCACTTCACCTAATTTCAGCGCCCGTCATTATTGGGTGCACCTGACCTTGTTTTAGGAATTTACAAATATGGCAAATACAGCACAGGCACGCAAGCGCGCTCGTCAAGCAGTCAAGCAAAATGCTCACAACGCAAGCCAGCGCTCAACGCTGCGTACCGCGATTAAGGCTGTTCGCAAAGCCATCGCTTCCGGTGACAAAGCCGCAGCATCACAAGTGTATTTGTCATCGGTATCGATTATCGACCGTATCGCTGATAAAAAAATCATTCATAAAAACAAAGCAGCTCGCCATAAGAGTCGTTTTGCTGCCGCATTAAAAGCATTAGCGTAAAAGGCAGTGGCTTTAAACGCAGTGCCTTAAAATATCTAGGCAAGCCTGCACCGATGCATTAATTTCTAGATGCGTTATGTTTACCTGTTACGCAAGTGTGACAAAAACCCGCTGACACGCAAGCCAGCGGGTTTTTGTCATTTGGCTGCCGATGGAAGCCCTTTGATTAGAAAACCTGGCTTAATATTTTTCTGTTTGAACCAACCAAGATTCATCTCCAATGCATAGCGCACCTGGCTTTTCGCGCAATGCGATTCAAGCGACAAAGGTTGCATATCCTCGATATTGACCACTTTGCTTTGGTCATCGATAAAGGCCACCGATAAAGGAAGCGGTGTGTTTTTCATCCACATGCATACCTCAGCTGGCTGATTAAAAACAAATACCATGCCATTGTTGGGGGCCATTTTTTCACGATGCATCAAGCCTTGGGCGCGCTGCGCTGGTGATGAGGCAACTTCAGCCTGAATAACATACATGCCTGCAGTAAGCGCCACGATATCCGATTGCGCCGGCGTTTCTGCAAATGCCGGCAATATTGCGCAGCTCAGCATTGCCTGCGCAATGAGGCGACCAACACGATTATGGAAGCAGATTGTCATCATATGCAATAGATTGAAATGATTAGTAAAAGGGGAAGTAGCTGATTTCGCGCCTGAAAGCGCGGCGCAAGCACAATGCTATCGCAATTGCCATGTTTGTGAATTGCACATGCAATAACAGGTTGTTATGATGCACGGCGTTTTATTCACCTTTTTGGCTGTTTCCAAACAAGATCAGGCATGCACTCATTTCCTCGTTTCAAATTTTTTCTGTTGATTTCGCTGGCATGTTGCGCCGCAAGGCTGACGCACGCTGCGCCGTATTTACCAAAATCTGATGCGCAGGTTCTCGAAAGACTGCCCTTCAGACCAAACGATCCGGTTGCCAGGGAGTTGGCGCAGCTACGCTCGGCGTTAAAGCAAAACCCACAAGATCTTGAGACGGCTGTCAACCTTGCATGGCGATATTACGGGCTGGTTGCGCAGGAGGGCGATCCACGCTATCTCGGTTATGCCCAAGCTGCCCTCGCACCTTGGTGGAACCTTGCCGAACCACCAATTCCCATACAAATTTTACGAGCCAGCCTGGCGCAGTTCCGCCACGATTTTGCCGGTGCAATGACTGATTTAAGCAACGTCCTGTCACGAGACCCTGCGCAAAGTCAGGCACGCGCATTACGCGCCACATTGCATATTGTTCAAGCCCGGTATAGCCAGGCACGCGCAGACTGCCTGGCGCTAGATGGTGTCGGCCGTAATCTGATTACTACAGGGTGTACGGCAATGGTTGACGGGCTCACCGGCAACGCACCGATTGCTTACGACCGATTGCTGCAGGAATTACGTTTAAGCCCAAATGCGCCGCCTGGAGAAAAACTTTGGGCCCTGACCCGTCTTGCTGAAATTGCACAGCGCCTCGGGCGTTACAGCGAAGCGCAAACCCATTTCCGTGACGCCTTTAATCTCGGGATTGCCGATACTTTTCTTCTTGCCGCCTACGCAGATTTTTTGTTGCATCAAAATCGACCGCTTGAAGTAGAGACAATGCTCAAAGATCACCTCCGCTCGGATGCCCTGCTTCTCCGGCTTGTGCTCGCCAAGCGGTTACTCGCTCGGGAAGATGTTGCCGAATTGGAGACAATCCTTGCAGCAAGATATGCCGCTGCGCAGCTGCGAAACGATACCGTCCACCAACAAGAAGAAGCACAATTCGAATTAAAGGTGCGCGGCAATGCGGCGCGCGCATTGCACCTTGCTCAGGAAAATTGGAAAGTGCAATTGGAGCCGCGTGATGCAGAGATCTATCTGCAAGCCGCATTAGCTTTAAAAAATCGGGCAGCTGCCGAGCCGGTATTGCAATGGCTGGAAAACAACCGCATGGAAGATCAAGGCTTAATTGCGTTAGCTAAACAGATTAAGGGCTTGCGATCATGAATCGCCTATTAATTGGTTTGTTTGTCTGGATGTTTGCATTAAACGTTCACGCACACAAACCTAGCGACAGCTACTTAGCGCTCACTGTGACGGGCAGTGAAGTGCATGGGCAGTGGGATATTGCATTGCGCGATCTGGATTTTGCTCTGGGCCTGGATGTGAACGGCGATGCCCAAATAACCTGGGGCGAAGTGCGCTCAAGGAGTAACGACATTAATGCCTATGCAATGTCGCGCCTACAAATGCGAAGCAATGCAGTGACGTGTCCGGCACAGGTCAGCAACCATTTGATTGACGACCACACCGACGGTGCCTACGTGGCAATCAGGTTTGTCTCGGTCTGCCCGGCAGCATTGCAATCGCTTGAAGTTGCTTATCAACTGTTCTTTGATCTCGATCCGCAGCACAAGGGGCTGCTGAAATTACAATTTCGCGAAACAACCGCTACGGCAATTTTTAGTCCAGAAAAATCGGTTCAGCAATTTTCGCTGGGGAAGTCTGGGCGCTTGCAGCAATTTATTGATTACTTGGAGGAGGGTGTCTGGCATATCTGGATCGGTTTTGACCACATCCTGTTTCTTTTAGCCTTGCTATTGCCCTCAGTGGCGATCCGGCGGGAGCGCACATGGCAGGCGGTAGCTGCATTCAAGCCCGCCTTTTGGTCAGTGCTAAAAATTGTCACTGCATTCACGGTTGCGCATTCAATCACATTGTCACTTGCCACGCTTGGTATCATCAGTCTGCCATCACGGTGGGTGGAATCAATCATTGCTGCATCGGTTGTATTGGCTGCACTCAATAACATTTTTCCGCTTTTTAAGGAACAGCGGTGGATTATGGCCTTCCTTTTCGGTTTAATTCATGGGTTCGGTTTTGCCAGCGTATTGACTGATCTTGGGCTTCCCAAGGGTGCGCTGACCCTGGCGCTGATCGGATTTAACGTCGGAGTAGAGCTAGGCCAGTTAGCGATCGTTGCCATATTCTTGCCGGTTGCCTACTTATTGCGCCACACATGGTTTTATCGGCGCATCGTTTTGCTCGGCGGCTCGGTGCTTATTGCACTTCTCGCACTTGTCTGGCTTGCAGAGCGCGCTTTCGATTTAAAACTGCTATCTGTTTAACTAATTTGCTGAGTAACACGTACTTGCCACGATTTTTTAATCAAACGCTGCTGGGGAGACGATGCAGTGTTCACCGGGCCATAAAGGATTCGTGGCTAGCGAAAAGGGCCCGATGGCAACGCGCACAAGTCGCAGAGTAGGCAATCCAACGCGGGCTGTCATCCGTCGAATCTGCCTATTTTTTCCTTCAGTGATCACGATCGTAAGCCAGTGTGTCGGTATTGATGCGCGTGTGCGAACCGGCGGGTCACGGTGCCATAGCCACGTGGGCTCTTCGACCTGGGTCGCGCGGCAAGCTAATGTTGTAAAGTCTCCGAGATCGAGTGGGCTGCGTAGCTGCGCCAGCTGATCATTATTGGGCAAGCCTTCCACCTGAACTAAATAAGTTTTTTCCGCCTTGTGGGTCGGATCACTAATGCGATGCTGAAGCATGCCGTTATCTGTCAACAGCATCAACCCTTCGCTGTCTGCATCAAGGCGTCCCGCTGGATACAAATTAGGTTGGTAAATATAGTGTGCAAGCGTCGGCCGGTTTGTATGTGCGGAAAATTGGCACATTACTTGGCAGGGTTTATTAAATAACAGCAGTGCCATCGCTTAGTTAAATTGAGGTGGTTGAGGAGCCTTCGCGATTGCAAAGAATTCGCATGTATCGTATCCGCTAAAATGCTGTCGCATCATATTAAAATGGCCTAGGCATAATTGACCTAGTATATTGGGCTTTTACCCCTAAGATCTTTTACCTATAGCTTGTTACACCAAGCGTTATGCACGTTGCCTTCCGGAGATATCACGATGTTTCAACATATAAAAGTGCCCGCAGATGGCAAGCAAATCACCGTCAACCCGAATTTTTCGTTGAACGTGCCAGACAACCCAATTTTGCCTTTCATTGAAGGTGACGGTACCGGTGTGGATATCACGCCGGTGATGATCAAAGTTATTGATGCGGCAGTCGCCAAAGCCTATGCCGGCAAGCGCAAAATTAGCTGGATGGAAATTTATGCCGGTGAAAAATCGACAAAAATTTATGGGCCCGATGTCTGGCTGCCGGATGAAACTCTGCAAGTCGTTAAAGATTATGTCGTCTCGATTAAGGGGCCACTGACAACGCCGGTTGGTGGTGGTATCCGCTCGCTCAACGTTGCGCTTCGCCAGCAACTCGACTTGTACGTCTGCCTGCGCCCGGTTCGTTATTTTAAAGGTGTGCCATCGCCTGTGAAAGCGCCTGAGAAAACCGACATGGTAATTTTCCGTGAGAATTCGGAGGATATTTATGCAGGCATTGAATGGCAGGAGGGCAGTGCCGAAGCGAAGAAAGTCATCGATTTTCTCATTAATGAAATGGGTGTCAAAAAGATTCGATTTCCGGGCACGTCCGGCATTGGCGTCAAACCCGTATCGCGGGAAGGCACGCAGCGCTTGGTACGTAAAGCCATGCAATATGTTATCGATAACGATAAGCCGTCACTAACAATTGTTCATAAAGGCAACATCATGAAATTCACTGAAGGTGGATTTCGAGATTGGGCTTACGAGCTTGCGCAAAATGAATTCGGTGCGACCATGATTGATGGTGGACCCTGGTGCAGCTTTAAAAATCCGAAAACCGGACGGGATATCGTTGTCAAAGATTCAATCGCCGACGCGTTTTTACAACAAATTCTTTTGCGCCCAAATGAGTACAGCGTCATCGCCACCTTGAATTTAAATGGTGATTATATTTCTGATGCTTTAGCCGCCCAGGTCGGAGGTATCGGCATTGCGCCTGGCGCGAACCTTTCCGATTCTGTCGCTATGTTTGAAGCCACGCATGGTACGGCACCAAAATATGCAGGCAAAGATTACGTCAATCCCGGGTCATTGATTTTGTCGGCAGAAATGATGTTGCGCCATATGGGCTGGGTAGAAGCCGCCGACCTGGTCATTAGTTCAATGGAAAAATCGATCACGCAAAAGAAAGTGACTTATGATTTTGCCCGTTTGATGGAAGGTGCCACGCAGATGTCCTGCTCAGGCTTCGGTGACGTTATGATTGATAATATGTAACTAACCGTTGTTTGTAATGCCTGCCATCCCCGCGTTACTACAAGCTTTGGGATGGCAGGAGTTTGCAGAATTCACGGCTCTTGAATGTTTGAAGCTTGTTTTCCTTTTGGGCCCTGAGTGACTTCGAATTGAACTTTTTGACCCTCTTTTAGTGTTTTAAAACCGTTCATCTGAATTGCGGAGAAATGGGCAAATAAATCTTCGCCACCGCCATCAGGCGTAATAAAGCCGAAACCCTTCGAATCGTTGAACCATTTGACAGTGCCAGTCGCCATAACCCTCTTTCTAATGTTGTCTAATCACATGGGCTGGCAAGCAGTCTTATCAATCTAGCACCACTTGTTGCACCACCAGCTTACCGATGTCGGCATACGCAATAGCTTGCGCGGCGATAAATCATTTTTGACGGCTTAGTTGGCAAAGTCAAGAGCGCTTACCGACCAATTTCGCCATTATTTGCGTTATATAAATAAAGCTTCACTTGTTTTGCTGCATTTCATCGTCATCTGCGCTGAGGATCGAAAACGCGTAATATCAAATCAAGGAGCAACATTGTTTCTTTTTGCAGACGGCGTTTCCGCCCGGACATTATAGAATAGACGCATGGCAACTAAGCAAGACAACGATACCGTCCTCGTGCAGCAAGAGCAGCAGCTCAAACCTCCACCGATGTATCAAGTATTTTTAATGAACGACGATTACACGCCGATGGAGTTTGTCGTGGCAATCATTCAGGAGTACTTCAATAAAGACCGCGAGATGGCAACGCAAATTATGTTGAAGGTTCACCGTGATGGTAGAGGCATGTGCGGCGTTTATCCTAGGGACATTGCTTCAACAAAAGTCGATCTTGTATTGGCACACGCACGCAAAGCTGGGCACCCCTTGCAATGCATGATGGAGGAAATATGATTGCGCAAGAACTGGAAGTAAGCTTACACATGGCTTTTGTCGAAGCGCGTCAGGCGCGACATGAGTTTATTACCGTAGAACATCTGTTGCTGGCGCTATTAGACAATCCTTCGGCTGCCGAAGTCCTACGCGCCTGCGCTGTTAACATCGACGACCTGCGCAAGACGCTTGCCAATTTTATTGGCGATAATACGCCTACCGTGCCTGGCTCCAGCGAAGTCGATACCCAGCCGACACTTGGCTTTCAGCGCGTCATCCAACGCGCGATCATGCATGTGCAGTCGGCGTCAAATGGCAAGAAAGAAGTCAATGGCGCTAACGTGCTGGTCGCAATATTTGGTGAAAAAGATTCGCATGCCGTGTATTACTTACACCAGCAAGGTGTGACTAGGCTTGACGTCGTTAATTTTATCTCCCACGGTGTGCGTAAGGATCAACAAGTCGATGCGCAAAAGTCACCGGAAGGTGCGGAAGAAGTGCAGGCCGAAGGGCAGCAAAAAGAAAGCCCGCTCGACCAATTCACACAGAATTTGAATAAGATGGCGATCGAAGGCAAGATCGATCCATTAATCGGTCGCGAATCCGAAGTTGAACGGGTGATCCAGACGCTCTGCCGTCGGCGCAAGAATAATCCCTTGCTTGTTGGTGAGGCAGGAGTAGGAAAGACGGCGATTGCAGAAGGTCTGGCATGGCGCGTCACGCAAGGAGACGTGCCAGAGATTTTGCTCAACGCCGTGGTGTATTCGCTTGACATGGGCGCTTTGCTTGCAGGAACAAAATATCGCGGTGATTTTGAGCAGCGTTTGAAGGCGGTTTTGAAGCAGTTAAAAGACAATCCTAACGGCATTCTTTTTATTGATGAAATTCATACGATTATCGGCGCAGGCTCAGCTTCTGGCGGCACACTAGATGCGTCCAATTTGCTCAAACCAGCCCTATCAAGCGGCCAGCTGAAATGTATTGGTGCAACAACCTATACGGAGTATCGCGGAGTTTTCGAAAAAGACCATGCATTGGCCAGGCGTTTCCAAAAAGTCGATGTCAATGAGCCGACGGTTGAACAGACGATCCAAATTCTGCGCGGTTTAAAGTCGCGTTTTGAAGAGCATCATGGTGTGAAATATTCGGCATCGGCGCTGACGTCGGCGGCAGAGTTGGCAGCGCGGTTCATCAATGATCGCCACCTTCCCGATAAAGCAATTGATGTGATCGATGAGGCTGGTGCGGCGCAACGTATCTTGCCGAAATCGAAGCAAAAGAAAACAATCGGAAAAAGCGAGATCGAAGAAATTATTTCCAAAATTGCCCGTATCCCGCCGCAATCGGTTAATCAAGACGATCGCACCAAGCTTCAAACCATTGACCGTGACTTGAAAAATGTCGTTTTTGGCCAGGAGCCGGCAATTGAGGCTTTGGCGTCGGCAATCAAAATGGCGCGTGCAGGCTTGGGCAAGACCGACAAACCAATTGGGTCATTTCTGTTTTCCGGCCCAACGGGGGTGGGCAAGACAGAGGTGGCAAAGCAGCTGGCATTTATTCTCGGCATCGAGTTGATCCGTTTTGACATGTCGGAGTATATGGAACGTCATGCGGTGAGCCGTTTGATCGGCGCCCCCCCGGGCTATGTTGGTTTTGATCAGGGTGGTTTGCTGACTGAAGCTATTACCAAGAAGCCTCACGCAGTGCTGCTACTCGATGAAATCGAAAAAGCCCATCCGGACATTTTCAACATCCTGTTGCAGGTGATGGATCATGGCACTTTAACGGACAACAACGGCCGCAAAGCTGATTTTCGCAATGTAATCATCGTTATGACGACGAACGCCGGTGCTGAAAGCCTCCAGCGGCGCTCGATCGGTTTTACCGACAAAAAAGAAGCAGGCGACGAAATGGCCGATATCAAGCGGATGTTTACGCCTGAATTCCGCAATCGTATCGATTCGATCATCAGTTTCCGCGCTTTGGATGAGGAAATCATTTTGCGTGTGGTGGATAAATTCCTCATGCAGCTTGAAGAGCAGTTGCATGAGAAAAAAGTTGAAGCGATCTTTACACAAAACTTGCGCAAGTTCCTTGCCAAGAAAGGCTTCGATCCGTTGATGGGTGCACGACCGATGTCACGTCTGATTCAAGACATGATTCGCAAAGCGCTTGCTGATGAATTGCTGTTTGGCAGGCTCGTTACCGGCGGTAAGGTTACTGTTGACCTAGACGAGAAAGACGAAGTCAAACTCGAATTCGTTGAAAACGATACGGCACCCCCTTCTGCACCGCAAGAAACGATCGAAGTGGAATGACGACGGGCGGGGCAAGATATTGTCTTGCTCCAAAAAACATAGCTTTCTTGGAAAGCCTGCTTCGTAAAACGATGCAGGCTTTTTTTATTGCATGCAGCGTAGCGTCTCTGCGCATTCAGTAATGAGGCTTGGGCCTTGGTAAATCAGGCCGGTGTAGAGCTGCACCAGACTCGCACCGGCACGCATTTTTTCTTCTGCATCGGTTGCCGATAGAATGCCACCCACGCCGATAATGGGGATAGCATCGCCAAGTTGTGATCGAAGCTGGCGAATAATTCCATTAGACAAGTTTGCAACCGGCTGGCCGGAAAGTCCGCCTTTTTCCTGTGCATGGGGCATACCGATTACTGCATCACGGGAAAGGGTAGTGTTGGTTGCAATGACGCCATCGATTGCATGGCGCAATAATGCATCGGCTATTACGTGCACTTGGCTTGCATCAAGATCAGGCGCGATCTTTAATGCAATCGGCACATAGCGCTGATGCTGGTCTGCTAAACGACGCTGCTGAAGCTTCAATTGCGACAACAACGAATCCAATTCGGCAGCTTCTTGAAGCTGGCGGAGGTTAGCAGTGTTGGGTGAAGAAATATTAACCGTTACATAGTCGGCAAACGGGTACACCTTTTCCAGGCAGATGAGGTAATCATCAATTGCCCGCTCCATCGGGGTTGTTGCGTTCTTGCCGATATTAAGCCCCAATATGCCAACCCTGTCTCGGTAGAAGCGCGAAGCCTGTACATTTGCTACAAAGGCATCTACTCCGCCATTGTTAAAGCCCATGCGATTAATCAATGCATTCGCATCGGGCAGACGAAACATACGCGGTAGGGGGTTGCCAGGCTGGGGCAGCGGCGTAACAGTGCCGATTTCTAGAAACCCAAATCCCAGGGCAGCAAGGCCATCAATATAAGCGCCGTCTTTATCTAACCCTGCAGCCAAGCCAACCGGATTGGGGAAAGTAATGCCCATCACGTCACGTGGATCAGACGCAGGTTTGGCAAGTAAGGAAGTGATGCCTATCTTAGCTGCGCGTTGCAACCAGGGCATTGTCAGTTGGTGGGCAGCCTCTGGCGACAGGGAAAAGAGTGCAGGGCGAATCAGGGAATACAGTAGTTTTGAGGGCATAGGCCAGATTTTACTACTGCCACGCCCGCTTACAGGTCTGCCCACTGACCTAACCGCAATGCTTGTAGCGGCTTAAAGTTGATTTTGTATGCCATTTTTGGACTTTGTGCTATCCAGTAGCCTAGGTAAAGGAAAGGCATCTCAAGTAATCGTGTTTGTTCAATTTGCCACAAAACATTAAAGGTGCCGTAGGAGGCGCCGGTGTCATCCGAGTCGTAGAATGTATAGACAGATGAAAGCCCATCGTCGAGTACATCAATAATGCTGACCATTCTTAATGCCTGTTGCGCATCGCGGAATTCAACCATCCTGGTATTGACTTTGCTTTGCAAGAGAAACTGTGAATACTGGTCGCGGCTGTCTTGGTCCATGCCGCCCCCCGCATGCCGCGCAGCTTGGTAACGCAGATACAGCTCGTAATGTTCCGGCACATACGCCAGCCTTGTTACACAGACCTGTAAATCGCAGTGACGGTGCCAGGCCCGACGTTGACTGCGGTTGGCTGCAAACGCGGCGACCTTTACCCGCACCGGGGTGCAGGCTTGGCAGCCATCACAATAGGGTCGATAGGTAAAAATTCCGCTACGGCGAAAGCCGCTTTTTACGAGCTCGGCGTAAACGTCTGCATTAATTAAATGAGAAGGTGTTGCCACCTGAGAACGCGCTTGGCGCTGCTCAAGGTAGCTACACGCATAAGGCGCGGTTGCGTAAAATTGTAAGGTTGAAAACGGCAAATCTTTCAGATGGGTCATGAACGCGGCCTGCCTGATGAGCGTTGTCAATACTTTCGACAATGCAGCTAATTTACACTGAACATTGCGATGCAATCCAGAAATTTATGCGGTTGGTTTCAAGCTCGGATGTAGTCACGGTGGAAGTTGTTGCAGTGGCGCAGGTTTCCAGTCGGAAATTGGCGGCATGTGTATCGCACTGCGAAGGTGGGCGAGAAATGCATCGCGTGACATCGCTGCTGCTCCAAGCGAGGCTAAATGGCTAGTCTCTTGCTGGCAATCAATTAGCATGACTTTATGGGAGCGTAAAAAATGCACCAGGTAAGCAAGTGCAATCTTGGAGCCATCGGGCACCTTTGTAAACATCGACTCGCCGTAAAACATTCGTCCGATACACACTCCATAAGCGCCGGCGACCAGAGCACCGTCGCACCACAGCTCAGAGCTATGGGCATAGCCCATATGATGTAAGTCCAGGTAGCCAGCGACAATATCCTCCGATATCCAAGTGCCTGGAATACCGTTGCGCGGTGCGGCACAGGCACGCATCACTTCCTCAAATGCATAGTCGAACCGGATTTCCCATTGGTCGCACACGTCGATGCTACGTTGTATCTTGCGTAATGTTTTTTTTAAACTTGGCGAAACTTTAAATGCATCAGTGGCTAGAACCATCCGTGGATCAGTGCTCCACCATAGGATTGGCTGACCTTCTGAAAACCATGGAAAAACACCATGCCGGTAGGCCAGCAGTAGTCGTTGCGGTGAGAGGTCTGCGCCGGCGGCCAACAATCCTGCAGCACCATCTTGTTCGGTTAAAGCCGTATTTACAGGAGGAAACGGGTCGTTCTTCTGTAACCATGGAATCATGATGTGGTGTTGATGTGCAGGTTCACCGATAACCGGGCCTACCCAGGTCGTGGGAATGCACGTCGTAGTTGCCGCCGTCGCGTACGCGGGCATGATCGGCAAAAAAGAAACGTAGTGTATTGCTAACCGTCGGAAAAGCGATGTCGCCCCAGGGTATGGCTTTTTCAGAAAACAGTTTGACTTCCAGGCTCTCAATACCCGCTACGTAATCCAAATCTAAAAGAGTGGCGCGGTAGAACAAATGAACCTGATCCACATGGGGAACATTGAGCAATGAAAATAGTTCGTGCAAGCGGATGCGGGCTCCTGCTTCCTCCATCGTCTCTCTGATAGCACCATCGCAGGTCGTTTCACCATTTTCCATGAAACCAGCTGGTAACGTCCAATAACCATAGCGGGGCTCAATTGCACGCCGGCACAGCAACACACAGGGATGGTCACCGTCGTCCCACACAGGGATCGAACCGACCACAAGTTTTGGATTCTGATAATGCACCGTGTTGCACCGATCACATACAAAGCGGGGACGGTTGTCGTCCGGGGGAGTACGTAGCAAGAGCGGATTGGCACATTCAGAACAAAATTTCATGACGATATGGCCGCGAAGGCATTAATAAATCGGATCAAAATAAAGTAAAAGCAAAGGCCGCTCTCGGTTAGTAGTGTAGCACCGCGCGCAATTTGCACCCTGCTCAACAAATTAGTTTGCACTGGCGATCGATGCCATGTATTATGTCTTCTCTCAGACGCGGGGTGGAGCAGTCTGGCAGCTCGTCGGGCTCATAACCCGAAGGTCGCAGGTTCAAATCCTGCCCCCGCAACCATTACACGCAACGCCAGTTTTGACTGTGCTGTTTGGTCTCTCTCAGTCGTTCCCACACATACGAATGCTTCCTTTTAAAAAGGGCAGCGGAACGCAGAATCAACAGGCTTGTAAGCAGGCCGTACAATTGAGTGCGTGTCGTTGAATAATATTTCCGCAACGAACACTTTGTAACGACAGCGCGCTACTACGTTCACGGATCGAAAGCGTTCACACATCATGCAATTGCAGGTTGGTTCTTACACCCGATAACACAATGCATGATGTCATTACAAACGAATGAATACTGCAGAAGCAAAAAAAGTGCTGGAGACCGCATTGCTGTGTGCGCAGGAACCACTGTCGATGAGCGATCTGAAAAAACTTTATGGTGGCGAATTTGCCGACCAAGCCTGGTTGGTTAGCGGCGATACAATTAGCGCAATGCTCGATGAACTTAGCCATGAGTGGGTAGGCAAGGGCGTGGAAATCGTAAAAACCGCCAGTGGGTGGCGTTTTCAAAGTCGCCCAGAAATGAAAATTTATTTAGATCGCCTGAATCCTGAAAAGCCGCCAAAATACTCACGTGCAACGCTTGAAACGCTCGCCATTATCGCTTATCGGCAGCCTGTCACCCGAGGGGATATCGAAGAGATTCGTGGTGTGACAGTGAATTCCCAGACCCTAAAGTCGCTGGAAGACCGTGGTTGGATCGAATTAATTGGGCAGCGTGAGGTGCCCGGCAGGCCAGGATTGTTTGCAACGACACGACAGTTTCTCGACGACCTAGGTTTTGCCTCCATAAGTCAACTACCACCCCTGCAGCAAGCCGGCAGTACCGATGCACTGATCGATGCTCTGCAAACATCGCACGCGCCTGAAGTTTCCTCACACAATATGATAAATTGATAATGAGCACTCCCATTTCTGACGACGTTCCGCCAAGCGAACAACCAGTGACGCCTGCAAAACCGCGTAAAAAGCGTGAAGCACCTGCCTCCGCACCTTTTGCGCCAAATAGCGAAGCGAGTGGCGCAGTAGAGGCCGCACCACAGAAGTCGGAAAAGCGTAGCGTACGTGGGCCGCATGCGTTGCGTCGAGGACGCTCCGGGCCGCGTGCCGATAAAGCCGTACCGGAAGCCGCACCGGAAGCCGGCACTGTCGTGGCTGTCGATGGCATTGAGGCAGGCGCGCAACGCAGTAATCATTTACCAGAACCCCAACCGGATAATTTGCAGAGCGCTGTTGCTACTATAGCCAGCGACGGTCGGAGGCGGCACGAAGCCAAATCCGGTAGTGGCAGTCTGCGTACCAATCAGCGAGCTAATCCTGGTAGCAAGTCTAATAGCAAGTCAGGTATAAGGCCGGCTGTTGCGGGCGCAAGCCAGGCTGGTTCTAAACGGCCTGGCGATGCCGATGCTGTGTTTTCTTTCGTCACTTCTGCAGCATATGATGCCGCCATCGAGGAGGAAGCCGGTGGTCGCCGTACGCCACCAAAGCCGGCACGGCGCGACCTGACGGCAGACGACGATGCGCCCAAGTTGCATAAAGTGCTTGCTGAAGCAGGCCTTGGATCGCGACGTGATATGGAAGAGCTTATTGTGGCGGGGCGTGTTTCCGTCAACGGCGAGCCAGCGCATATCGGCCAACGCATATTGCCAGCAGATCAGGTACGTATCAATGGCAAACTAATTCAGCGAAAGGTAAGCAAGCGCCCGCCGCGCGTGCTGGTCTACCACAAGCCCGCCGGCGAAATTGTCAGCACCAACGACCCTGATGGTCGGCCATCGGTGTTCGACCGATTGCCAACCATGAAGGCGGGCAAATGGTTGGCAGTAGGCCGGCTAGATTTCAATACGGAGGGCCTGTTACTATTTACTACATCTGGCGATCTTGCAAATCGCTTGATGCATCCGCGCTATGGCATTGATCGGGAGTATGCGGTTCGTACGTTGGGTGAGCTCGAAGAGGGCATGCGACAGAAATTGCTGGCAGGAATTGAACTTGAGGATGGTGCCGCGCAATTCTCCAAGATTGCCTATGGCGGCGGCGAAGGTGTCAATAAATGGTATCGGGTAACAATCGGTGAAGGGCGAAATCGCGAAGTTCGCCGTATGTTTGAAGCCATCGGCCTGACAGTGTCACGCTTGATCCGGACGCGTTATGGCGCTCTCACACTGCCACGCACGCTCAAGCGCGGACGCTGGGAAGAAATGGAAGAACATGCCGTGCGCGATCTGTTAAATCTTAGCGGATTGGAAAAAATTTCTGCTCAGCACACAGGAGGAAGTCGCAGTGAACGTCCCGTGCGTTCTGAAAAGCGCCCTCCTGATATAGAGCGTGGCAATAGTATTTATGATGCGCCACCGGGTCAGCGCAATGAATCAAATGGCAATCTTTTTAATAATCGCATTGCCGGCCAATCAGGTCCGCTACAAGGATCTGGCCCGGCACGCAGTGCAATGAGCCAGCAGCGCCAGGGGTATCAGGGCAAAAGTTCTGGTCAGGAAAGCCGGCGGCCCGATTCAACCGGCACCGGCGGGCAGGGTCGTACGCGTCAGCCAGATCCGTTGCAGACAGCGCTTGGCTTTCCGGGAATGGGTCAGCCACGCCGAAATAGTGGTGCCAGCAGCGGTAATCCCCAAAATCGAACTAGCCAAAGTGGCCAAAAAAATGGTTACCTAGGTGGTGGTGGTGGTGGTGGTGGTAGCAGTGCGAATGGTGCCGGCAATGGCTACCAGGGAAATAATAGCAATGGCCGAGCGGCCTCTGGTACACCACGCCGGCGTCCCAAAGGTTGATTGCAAGCGATAACGCGTTTTAATTGACAGCATGATTGCGGGGAACGGCTGCATACTTTATAATCTTGCAGTGAATAAAAGCTACAAAAGTTGCTAATAACTTTTGTAGCTAAGAAGGATGGGCAGATGCCCATTTTTTTTTTGCTGAACGGCTTGTAAGATTCGGCAAATTTAGGCTGGTGTCTGCAGGTTTTTAAGCGGTAGCCAGAAAGCGGTAATAACGTCTGGTGTACATCAAGTGGAGAAGTCGGTGCAGTTGTCGGAAATAATTGAAACAACAGTGCAAGGCCAAGGCTACGAATTAGTTGATTTTGAGCTAGCCGCTCGCGGACTGGTGCGCGTGTACATCGATTTCACGCCAGAGCAAGCCGATCGTGGTTTCATCACAGTGGAAGATTGCGAGAAAGTTACGCATCAACTATTGCACGTATTAACCGTTGAAAATGCGGTGTACGAGCGGTTGGAGGTTTCGTCGCCGGGGTTGGATAGGCCTTTGAAAAAATTGACTGATTACATCCGATTTTCCGGTCAGGAAGCAGTCGTGAAGCTGCGAATGCCGATGCCTGGCGCAGCCAATCGGAAATCTTTCCAGGGTATCTTGCAAGCGCCTGCTGGCGACAAACTGGCATTGGAATTTGAATCAAAAGAGGGGCCGGCGATGCTTGAATTTACGCTCGCCGAAGTGGACAAGGCACGGTTGGTGCCAAAAGTGGATTTTAGGAGCCGCAAAGCATGACTCGCGAAGTTTTATTATTGGTCGATGCGCTCGCGCGCGAAAAGAACGTTGACAAGGATGTGGTCTTCGGTGCTCTTGAGCATGCACTTTCCCAAGCGACCAAAAAGCGTTACGACGGGGACGTTGACATTCGTGTCACGATTGATCGTGAGTCGGGGGAATTCGAATCATTTCGCCGGTGGCATGTGGTACCTGATGAAGCAGGCCTGCAATTGCCGGATCAAGAGATCCTGCATTTTGAGGCTATGGAACAGATTGCCGATATTGAAATTGACGACCATATAGAGGAACCGATTGAATCCGTCGATTTCGGTCGCCGCTTTGCGCAGGATACAAAGCAGGTGGTCTTGCAGCGCATTCGTGATGCCGAACGTGAACAGATCCTGGTTGACTTTTTAGACCGCGGCGATTCACTAGTAACCGGCACGATCAAGCGCATGGAACGCGGTGATGCAATCGTTGAATCCGGCAAGATTGAGGCCCGTCTTCCACGCGACCAAATGATTCCTAAGGAAAACCTACGCATCGGCGATAGAGTGCGTGCATTTATTTTGCGCATCGATCGCAATGCCCGAGGTCCCCAAGTGGTTTTGTCGCGCACTGCGCCTGACTTCATTATGAAGCTGTTTGAGCTTGAAGTGCCTGAAATTGAGCAAGGCCTGCTGGAAATTAAATCGGCTGCGCGGGACGCCGGAATTCGCGCCAAAATTGCCGTGTTTACTGCTGATAAACGCATCGATCCGATCGGCACCTGCGTCGGTATGCGCGGCTCGCGGGTGCAGGCGGTGACGGGTGAACTGGGCGGTGAGCGGGTTGATATTGTTTTGTGGTCTGACGATCCGGCGCAGTTTGTCATCGGTGCGCTTGCTCCGGCTAATGTGTCTTCAATCATGGTCGATGAAGACAAGCATGCAATGGATGTCGTGGTTGATGAAGAAAATCTCGCTGTTGCGATTGGTCGCGGTGGTCAGAACGTGCGCTTGGCAGCAGAATTGACCGGCTGGCAGATTAATATCATGACTGCTGAAGAGTCGGCTGATAAATCGGCAACCGAGACCGCCGCAGTGCGGATGTTGTTTATGGAAAAACTCGACGTCGATCAGGAGGTGGCTGATATTCTTGCGGCCGAGGGTTTTGCGAGCCTCGAAGAGATTGCCTACGTACCAATCAGCGAAATGTTGGATATCGAATCCTTCGACGAAGATACCGTCAATGAGTTGCGCAATCGTGCGCGCGATGCGTTGGTTACCGAAGCGATTGCTTCGGAAGAAGGTATGGAAGGCATGGACGAAGACTTGGCAAATTTCGAAGGTATGAGCCGCGTCGTTGCCGGCAAGCTGGGCGCTGCCGGTATTAAGACTTTGGAAGCATTTGCTGCGTTGGCGTATGACGAATTTGGTGCAATTCTTGCACTGTCTAACGAGCGCGCACGGCACTTGATTAAAGTTGAATTTAAAGATGTGACCGATGAAGAGATGAAGCTCATCGATGCCAAATACGATGACAATGCCAAGGCATTGCAAGCGTTGGCATGGAGTCTGGCGGAAGCAAAATGATCCGCGCGGATTTGATGACATCAACCGCGTCACATAGAAAAGAGGACTGAATGGCGAGTAACAACGTGGCCCAATTTGCGACCGAGCTGAAGATGCCGGCCGATCTGCTGCTGACTCAGCTGCGCGCCGCTGGGGTAGAGAAAACGTCGGATGCCGATGTACTGTCTAAAGACGACAAGGACAAGCTACTCGGGCACCTGCGGCGTGCGCATGGCGCTGCTTCCGAGGGTGACAAGAAAAAAATCACCTTGACGCGCAAGGAAACGACAGAAATTAAACAGGCCGACGCTACCGGCAAGTCGCGCACGATACAGGTGGAGGTGCGAAAAAAGCGTACCTTCGTCAAACGCGATGATCCTGTAGCTGATATCGCGCCGCCGGTTGTTGCAGCCGCACCGGTGATCGATGAAGCTGAGATCGCACGTCGCGCCGACGAGGTACGTCATCAGGCGGAGCTGATTGCCCGCCAAGAAGCGGACCTGCGTGAAAAGCAGGAGCGTCTGCAAAAGTTAGAAGTGGAAAAAGAAGCGCAGGCCAAGGCAATGCAAAAAGCGCAGGTCGAGGCAGAGAAAGCAGCGGCAGCGGCACCAGCGGCCGCAGCAGCAGCCAAGGCTGATGAATCGGCTGCGGAAGAGAAAAAACGCGTTAGCGCCGAGGAAATCAAGAAAAAAGCTGCGCAGGTGGCAAAAGACGTTGCTCGCGAAGCCTCTGAGAAGGCTGCTGCAACTGAGCTGGCGCGTAAGGTAGTAGCCGACGAAGTAGCGCAAATTAAAATGATGATGAGCGCCCCACGGCGTGCCATCAAGGCGCCCGAGCCGGTTGCGCCGCCCCCAGTAGCAGCGCCTGTAGCGCGTGCTGCTGAGGGTACCTTGCACAAGCCGGCAGATAAGAAAGTCAGTGATAAGCCGGCCGACAAGAAGCCTGCATTGGGTGCAGATAAAAAATCGATCAAATCGGCAAATGTTTCATCGACCTGGCAGGACGATGCCAAAAAGCGCGGTGCCGGTATCAAAACCCGCGGCAACACTGGCGGTGGCCGGGATGCATGGCGTGGCGGCCCCCGTGGGCGCCGTCCGTCGCATGGTGAGGAGCATGAAACCAATTTTCAGGCACCAACTGAAGCGGTTATTAAAGACGTGCATGTGCCGGAAACAATCACCGTTGCCGAACTGGCCCATAAGATGTCGGTGAAGGCATCCGAAGTCATTAAGCATTTAATGAAGCTTGGCCAGATGGTCACGATCAATCAAGTGCTTGACCAGGAAACTGCCATGATCTTGGTCGAAGAGATGGGCCATACGGCGCATCCGGCCAAACTGGATGATCCGGAAGCTTTGCTCGAAGGTGGTGTGCAACATGCCGATGCAGTGATGGTGCCTAGGGCGCCGGTTGTAACGGTCATGGGTCACGTTGACCATGGTAAAACCTCATTGCTCGATTATATTCGTCGTGCGAAAGTGGCCTCCGGCGAGGCGGGCGGCATCACCCAGCACATCGGTGCGTATCACGTCGAAACGCCTCGCGGCATGATCACTTTCCTCGATACACCTGGTCACGAAGCGTTTACCGCAATGCGTGCCCGGGGCGCGCGTGCAACTGACATTGTCATTTTGGTGGTTGCGGCAGACGATGGCGTCATGCCGCAGACAAAGGAAGCCATTGCCCATGCAAGGGCAGCTGGCGTGCCGCTGGTCGTGGCAATCAACAAGATTGACAAACCTGGCGCAAATCTGGACCGAGTAAAGCAGGAGCTCGTTGCCGAGCAGGTCGTGCCTGAGGAATATGGTGGTGAAGCGCCGTTCATTTCCGTTTCTGCTAAGACTGGCGAGGGTATTGACACCCTGCTCGAAAATGTCTTGCTGCAGGCCGAAGTGTTGGAATTAAAAGCAGCCGTGTCGTCACCTGCGCGTGGTTTAGTGGTGGAGGCCAGGCTTGACAAGGGTCGCGGTCCGGTTGCTACTATTTTGGTTCAGTCAGGCACTCTACGGCGCGGCGATGTAGTGTTGGCTGGTTCAGCTTATGGTCGGGTACGTGCCATGTTGGACGAAAACGGCAAGAGCATCAACGAAGCCGGGCCATCAATTCCAGTGGAAATCCAGGGCCTGACTGAGGTGCCTGCTGCGGGTGAAGATGTCATGGTCATGGTCGACGAGCGCAAAGCACGTGAGATCGGCCTGTTCCGTCAAGGCAAATTCCGTGATGTAAAACTGGCGAAGCAGCAGGCTGCAAAGCTGGAAAACATTTTCGAGAACATGGGCGATGGCGAAGTCAAGAATCTGCCAATGATCATCAAGACCGATGTGCAGGGTTCACAAGAAGCGCTTGTGCATTCGATGCAAAAGCTGTCGACTTCCGAAGTGCGCGTACAGGTTGTGCATGCAGCCGTGGGTGGTATTACCGAATCCGACGTCAATCTTGCAGTAGCGTCTAAAGCCGTCATTATCGGTTTCAACACGCGGGCAGATGCGCAGGCGCGCAAGCTGGCTGAGGCCAATGGCGTTGATATCCGTTACTACACCATCATTTACGATGCTGTCGATGAGGTGAAGGCAGCATTGTCGGGCATGTTGGCGCCTGAGAAGCGCGAGCAGGCGCTGGGCGTAGTAGAAATTCGTCAAGTGCTGCAGGTCAGCAAGGTTGGTTCCATTGCAGGTTGTCTGGTGATCGATGGCATGGTGCGTCGCGGTGCATCGGTGCGGTTGTTGCGTGACAACATCATTCTCTGGACGGGCGAACTCGACTCATTGAAGCGTTTCAAGGACGATGTCAAGGAAGTGCGCTCTGGGCTGGAATGCGGTTTGACATTGAAAAACTACAACGACATCAAGGAAGGTGATCAACTCGAGGTATTCGAAGTGCAGGAAGTCGCACGCACACTCTGACCACTGACCACCATGACGGCAAAACACAGCAAGGCCATGCCGACCCGCGGTTTGCGGGTCGCCGACCAGATCCAGCGGGATCTGTCGGAAATTATCGCGTTTGAATTAAAAGACCCGCGGGTCGGCATGATCACGATCACGGAAGTGCAGATAACGCCCGACTACGCGCATGCAAAAGTGTTTTTTACGATGCTGTCCGATGATGTGGAAGCGATCAAGAATACAGTGGCCGGTTTGCACAAGGCAGCTGGTTACATCCGTATTCAACTTGGCAAGCGTTTATCTATCCACACATTGCCGGAGCTACATTTTAATCACGATACGTCAACCGCACGGGGTATTGTGATGTCGCGCCTGATCGATGAAGCTAATGCAACCCGAGCCCTGGATGACGACCAACCTTGAAGCAAAGTCTGGGATAGCGGCAGCGCATTCTGTAAAAAAGCGGCGGGTACCGCTACATGGCGTGTTACTGCTCGATAAAGCAGCAGGCCATTCCAGCAATGACGCGTTGATAAAAGCCAAGCGCTTGCTCAATGCTGAAAAAGCCGGCCATACCGGTACTCTGGATCCGTTTGCAACAGGGCTATTGCCATTGTGTTTTGGTGAAGCCACCAAATTCGCACAGGATCTGCTGGAAGCCAACAAGACTTACGAAACAACCGTGCATTTGGGTGTTACCACCACCACCGGCGACATTGACGGTGAGGTCGTCCGTACCGCGCCGGTCAAGGTAAGTCAGGAGCAGGTCGAAGCTGTACTGACATCGTTTCGCGGTCCGATTTTGCAAACCCCACCAATGTATTCGGCATTAAAACGCAATGGCAAGCCACTCTATGAGTACGCTCGTGCCGGTATTACATTGGAACGTGAGGCACGTGCCCTGACGATCTATTCGCTGGAGATTCTGGAGTTTCATCCGCCCTTGCTGCGACTACGGGTAACCTGTAGCAAAGGCACTTACGTCCGTGTGCTTGGTGAAGACATCGGTACAGCACTCGGTTGCGGTGCCCATCTTCAAACATTAAGACGCGTCCAGGTGGGCGATTTATCTTTGTTGAATGCTTTTACTTTAGATCAGCTGGCAGCTATGCCCGAATCAGAGCGCCTGTCCTGCCTTGCACCGGCAGATATGCTGTTGCAATCTTTTCCAGCCATTATATTAAATACCTCACTGGCGAAGCGCTTCATGCATGGCCAGCGTCTTTCTTTGGGCAAGGAGGGCATTCCAGTCGAAGACAATGCGACGCGGGTACGCGTGTATCGCGCCGATGACCGCCGCCTGCTGGGTACTGGGCAAATGCAGTCCTTCGGTGTACTTGCGCCAGAGCGCCTAATCATCTCGGCTTGACCGCAAGTCACGTGGTTCCTTGGCAACGCGTTTTGGTGGTTAATGAATTGCACCATGTTATACTTGCTGGCTATCCGATCTGGAAATTTACTTTCCTACGCGACGTACCTGCAGACTATTGCAACCGTCTCACGCGAACCACGCATTCGGCCACGCATTCCCACTGTTTCTCAAGATCATGTCAAATCCAAAACGCGCTATCCGAAACATCGCCATCATCGCCCACGTTGATCATGGCAAAACCACCCTCGTCGACAAACTATTGCGCCAGTCGGGCACTTTCCGCGATAACCAGCAGGTCGATGCGCGTGTTATGGATTCAAACGATCTGGAAAAAGAACGCGGCATCACGATTTTGTCGAAAAACTGTGCAGTTGAGTACGAAGGCACACACATCAACATCGTTGATACGCCTGGCCATGCCGACTTTGGCGGTGAGGTTGAGCGCGTGCTCTCGATGGTTGACAGCGTACTGCTCCTGGTGGATGCGCAGGAAGGCCCAATGCCGCAAACTCGCTTCGTGACCCGTAAGGCACTGGCACTTGGGTTAAAGCCAATTGTGGTCGTCAACAAGATCGATCGCCCGGGTGCGCGTGCCGAATGGGCTATCAATGCCACATTCGAACTGTTCGATAAGCTTGGTGCAACCGAAGAGCAGTTGGATTTTCCGGTGGTGTTTGCTTCGGCGTTAAATGGTTACTCCAGCCTGGACGCAACGGTGCGTGAAGGTGATATGAAACCGCTTTTTGACGCGATTTTGCAACACGTCCCTGCGCGCGAGGATGATCAGGATGGCCCGTTGCAGTTGCAGATTTCGTCGCTTGATTATTCTTCGTACGTTGGCAAGATTGGCATTGGCCGCATCACCCGTGGCCGCGTGCGTGGCTTGCAAGACGTCATTATCATGAACGGTCCAGATTCCACGCCAACGAGGGCACGTGTAAACCAGGTGCTCAATTTTAAGGGTTTAGACCGGGTATTGGTTGATGAAGCGGTTGCTGGCGACATCGTCCTGATTAATGGTATCGACGAGCTGGGTATTGGCACGACGGTATGTGCACCTGAGATGCCTGATGCACTGCCGATGCTAACGGTAGATGAGCCGACCCTGACCATGAATTTTATGGTCAACAATTCTCCGCTAGCCGGGCGTGAAGGCAAATTTGTTACCAGTCGTCAACTGCGTGAACGTCTTGACCGCGAGTTGAAGGCCAACGTCGCCCTCCGTGTAGCGCCAACCGACGACGACACAATTTTTGAAGTGTCCGGTCGGGGTGAGCTACACCTGACGATCCTCATTGAAAACATGCGTCGGGAAGGCTTTGAGCTGGCAGTATCGCGCCCACGCGTCGTGTTCAAGATGGTCGATGGTGTACGTCATGAGCCGTTTGAATTGCTCTCGGTCGACGTTGAAGAAGTGAACCAAGGTGGCGTAATGGAGGAGCTTGGACGCCGCCGTGGTGATCTACAAAACATGGAATCCGATGGAAAGGGTCGTGTGCGCCTGGAATACCGTATTCCAGCGCGTGGCTTGATCGGCTTTCAGGGTGAATTCATGACGCTTACCCGTGGCACTGGTTTGATGAGCCATATTTTTGATGAGTATGCACCGGTTGATAATAGCAAAGGCGAAATGGCAGCCCGCCGTAACGGCGTGTTGATCTCGCAAGACGATGGCGCAGCTGTGGCCTACGCAATCTGGAAGCTGCAGGACAGGGGTCGCATGTTCGTGGTTCACAACGACCCGGTGTATGAAGGCATGATCATTGGCATTCATTCACGTGACAACGATCTGGTGGTCAACCCGATCAAGGGCAAGCAGCTCACCAACGTTCGCTCTTCTGGCACAGACGAAGCGGTTCGCCTTGTGCCGCCGGTCCAGATGTCGCTGGAATATGCAGTTGAATTTATCGACGACGACGAATTGGTGGAAATCACGCCGAAAAGCATTCGTCTGCGCAAGCGTTTTTTGAAAGAACACGAGCGCAAGAAAGCATCGCGCGACGCGGCGTAGTTTTTTCGGGCTAGCGGCGTAAGCATGAAATATCCGGTCGGACGTCGCATTAGCGTTGCGCCGATGATGGACTGGACCGACCGTCATTGCCGGATGTTTCACCGCCAAATTACCCGTTACACCTGGCTTTATACCGAGATGGTGACAACTGGTGCTTTGCTGCATGGAGACGTTGCACGTCATCTTGATTTCAGTGCGGAAGAGCATCCGGTTGCACTTCAGCTAGGCGGAAGTGATCCATCCGACCTAGCCGTTTGTGCGAAGCTAGGGCAGCGGTGGGGATACGATGAAATCAATCTTAACTGCGGTTGCCCATCAGAGCGTGTGCAAAAAGGTGCATTTGGCGCTTGTCTTATGGCTGAACCAAACCTAGTAGCAGATTGCATCAAAGCGATGCGCGATAGCGTCTCAATCGACATTACTGTAAAACACCGCATTGGTCTAGATGCCCATTATTCCTACGAATTTTTGCGTGATTTTGTTGGAACGGTTGCTAGTGCCGGGTGCCTGACATTTATAGTTCATGCACGCAACGCAATTCTCCAAGGGTTAAGCCCGAAGGAAAATCGGGAAGTGCCGCCTTTACGGTACGAAGAAGCGTACCGGTTAAAACGCGACTTTCCCCAGCTTGAAATTATTGTAAATGGTGGGATTAAAACGGTTATTGAAATCGATCAGCATCTCCAGCATGTTGATGGCGTTATGGTCGGCCGCGAGGCTTATCACAATCCGTATGTGATGGCAGATTTCGACCGCCGTTATTTTGGCGCATCGACACCATCAAGTTCTCGCACCGAAATAGTCCGTGCAATGCAACGTTATTTACAAGCGCCTCTTGCTCCGGCCACCAGCGGCGAGCCTTTAGGTCAAAGCTACTCATCTCCACGTTTAAATAGCGTCACCCGCCACATGCTCGGGCTCATGTTTGGATTGCCATATGCTAGAGCTTTTCGCCAGGAATTGTCGGACTCCACGGCTTTAGCGAGTGGTGATTCGTCTTTGCTACTAAGGGCGTTAGATAAGATGCAGTTTGCAGAAAAGTAACGCTTTATGGCAAGTTTCGTAATTTTTATAATGAAAAATGCAACTTTTATTGTCTTGCGCTTTCAATAACAGGTACCCTTCAGTTTGAAGGCAATTGTTCACTTTTAGGAGAGCCAGTATGAAAACTTTAGCAAACACATCAAAAATTGTTTTGGCGACTGCAATATTTGGCATGGCACTTACCGCCTGCGATCGTCGCCCGGCCGATCAGTTGCAAACGGGTGCCACTTCAAGCTCAACCGCTACCCCAACCGCTGAGACGTCTTCAACAGTAGCCACGGGCACTAATTCGCCCGGTGTAACGGCACCAGCCACATCGGAATCTGCCACATCTCCAACCGCCTCGGTTTCTGATTCGACGACTTCTGGCGGTGCATCAACCAGCGCCGCTGTTTCCGGCGCGGCAAACACGGTTGGCACGGTTGTAGAGGATAGCGTTATCACTACCAAACTCAAGACCGCAATTTTGGCCGACATGACAATGAAAGACAGTAACGTTTCTGTTGATACAAAAAATGGTACGGTGATGCTCACCGGCAGTGTTGCCAATGATATGCAAAAAGATCATGTTGCGAAAATTGCGCAGGCACTGGAAGGTGTGAAAACCGTCGACAATAAACTTGCATCAAAGTAACAATATTTGGATTTTTTGCAGCTTACTGGGCGTTAGTTGCCTAATATTGCTTCGCCACCGCCAAGGTAAAGGTGGTGGCATTCACAAAACGTTAGACTGAATTGTTTGCGCAGCTAAAATTGGCAAACAATGAGGTGAATGGAAGGGGTGGGGCGACCGACGGGGCTCGAACCCGCGACAACCAGAATCACAATCTGGGACTCTACCAACTGAGCTACAGCCGCCACTGTATTTTAACGAGAGACACCTCTGCCTAAAAGTGGGGCAGTGTGAAACAAGAAGCTCACTATTATACAAAATCCCGCGCCTGCCCGCAAACTGCAATCACATTAAATTTAATCCAGTCGAGATATTTCGTGAATCTTGGTCGCCAGCCCTGCTGCAATGCGTTCTTGCCAGTGCGCAGGGCCGGTGTTGTGTACCGAGATGCCTTGAGAATCTACCGCAACCGTCACAGGCATGTCCTGCACGTCAAATTCATAGATTGCCTCCATGCCGAGGTCGGCAAAGCCAACGACCCGCGCACTTTTGATGGCCTTGGAGACGAGGTAAGCTGCACCACCCACCGCCATGAGATAAGCAGACTTGTGTTTTTTGATCGCTTCGATGGCAGCCGGCCCACGTTCGGCTTTGCCGATCATCGAAATTAGGCCGGTTTGTTCCAGCATCAGGTCAGTAAATTTATCCATGCGGGTTGCCGTCGTCGGCCCGGCAGGGCCGACTGCCTCATCACGTACCGGGTCGACTGGCCCGACGTAATAAATCACTCTATTGGTAAAATCGACCGGTAACGTTTCACCAGCGGCCAGCATATCTTGAATACGCTTATGCGCAGCATCCCGGCCGGTCAGCATCTTCCCGTTTAAAAGTAACGTCTGCCCGGGCTTCCAAGAAGCAACTTCTTCCCGCGTCAATGTATCAAGGTTCACTGATGTTGAGCGCTCGGTGTCCGCGCGCCACTGTACATCCGGCCAGGTTGATAGTGCCGGTGGTGTCATGTACGCAGCACCTGAACCATCCAACACAAAATGTGCATGGCGGGTAGCGGCACAGTTAGGAATCATCGCCACTGGTTTTGATGCTGCATGGGTAGGGTGCATCATGATTTTTACATCGAGCACCGTGGTTAAACCACCTAGCCCTTGGGCGCCGATCCCTAATGCATTAATCTTGTCGCAAAGCTCGATACGCAATTCTTCGGTTTTGTTTTGTGGCCCGCGCAGCTTGAGGTCGGCCATATCGATATCTTCCATCAGCACCTGCTTTGCCATCAACATTGCCCGCTCTGCAGTGCCGCCGATGCCAATGCCGAGCATGCCCGGCGGGCACCAGCCGGCACCCATGGTTGGCACGGTTTTCATGACCCAATCGACGATGGAGTCCGATGGGTTGAGCATGACAAATTTCGATTTGTTTTCCGACCCGCCACCCTTGGCTGCAACCTGCACATCCACAGTATTGCCGGGCACAAGCTCCATATGCACCACTGCCGGTGTGTTGTCGCCAGTGTTTTTGCGGGCAAATAGTGGATCGGCCACGATTGAGGCGCGCAGCTTGTTGTCTGGATGGTTGTAGCCTTGGCGCACACCTTCATTGATCGCATCGGTCACTGAGCCGGCAAACCCCTCGAAGCGCACATTCATGCCAATTTTCAAAAACACATTGACGATGCCCGTGTCTTGGCACAAAGGGCGTTTGCCTTCGGCACACATGCGCGAGTTCGTCAGGATCTGGGCGATTGCGTCCTTGGCTGCCGGGCTTTCTTCAACCTCGTAAGCACGCGCCAAGTGGGCGATGTAATCAGCGGGATGGTAATAGCTGATGTATTGCAATGCTGCGGCAATCGATTCGATCAGGTCTTCCTGCTTGATAATGGTCATGGCGTGGGTTGTCCGGTTAGTACGTATCAAGACTGGAAGGCGTCGATGAACCTGGGGAAGGCGGCATGTTGCGATGCTGGGTCTGGCTCATGATGTGGTCACAATAAGCAATTGCTACTGCCGAAAGCAAAAACGTAATGTGAATGCCGGTTTGCGCCATCAAGGTCTTGGCATCGTAGGCGCTGGCATTGATAAATGTTTTTAGCAGATGAATCGATGAAATGCCGATGATTGCCATGGCAAGTTTTACCTTTAATACCGATGCATTCACATGCGAGAGCCATTCCGGCTGGTCAGGATGGTTTTGCAGATTCATGCGTGAAACAAAAGTCTCGTAGCCGCCGATGATTACCATGATGAGTAGATTGGAAATCATGACGACGTCGATCAAGCCCAGTACAACCAGCATGATGGTTGTTTCGGTAAGCCTTGTCGGCCGTACTGCACCCTCCATACTGACCGCATCGAGAATATGCTGGAGCGATGCGGCGTTGCCGAATGCTGCACCAATCAGGTCAGACAATTCGACGTAGAAGTGATAAACATACACGCATTGCGCCAGGATCAGGCCGAGGTACAGCGGCAGCTGTAACCAGCGGGCCATGAACACAAATCGGGGCAATGTCTTGATTGGCGATGCCGCTGGGCGTTGGGCAGAGGTCGTGGCAGGGCCGGAGGAAAGGCTCATGGAATGAAGGTCTGGGTGTTGGTCAAAGATGTCATATTTTACACGGGGAGAGGCGCTGCACAGGCAGATGTTCACCGCCACCACGCTCCACACCGAATCGTTCACTTTCCTTCCTGCAGAGAGTAGACTTGCACCACATCACCATCCTTGCAGGAGAACAGCATGGCCGACATCGAAACCCTTAAACAAGAAACCCGCATTTTCCATCCGCCCGCCGGGTTCGTCGAGTCGGCTGCCATCTCCGGCATGGATACGTACCGGGCGCTATGTGCCGAAGCGGAACGTGATAGCGATGCTTTCTGGTCGCGTCTTGCGCGCAGCACCTTAACTTGGCACAAACCTTTCAGCAAAGCGCTGGATGAATCACAAGCGCCGTTTTATAAGTGGTTTGAAGATGGCCAGTTAAACGTTTCCTACAATTGCCTCGATGTGCATCTGGCTAATGGCAATGGCGACAAGGCTGCATTGATTTTTGAAGCAGACGACGGCAAGATTACGCGTTTGACTTACCGCGAACTGCACGCCCGTGTCTGCACCCTGGCCAACGGCCTGCTCTCGCTGGGCGTCAAGAAGGGTGACCGCGTAGTAATCTACATGCCAATGTCGATCGAGGGTGTTGTCGCCATGCAGGCCTGCGCACGTCTTGGCGCAACGCATTCGGTCGTCTTTGGAGGGTTCTCTGCAAAATCCCTCCATGAACGCATCATCGATGCTGGAGCGGTGCTTGTGATCACAGCCGACCAGCAAGTCCGGGCGGGTAAGCAGCTACCGTTGAAATCAATTGTCGATGAAGCGCTTGCAATGGGAGAGTGCGCTGCCGTAAAAAACGTGGTGGTTTATCGCCGCACCGGCAACCCTGTAGATTTTATTGCCGGGCGCGACCTGTGGTTGCATGAATTGGTTGCCACACAAAGCAATGTGTGTGAGCCGCAATGGGTAGGCGCGGAGCATCCGTTGTTTATCTTATACACATCGGGTTCGACCGGTACGCCCAAGGGCGTCCAGCACAGTTCCGGTGGCTATCTTTTGTGGGCGGCATTAACGATGAAATGGTCGTTCGATATCAAGCCTGAGGATATTTATTGGTGTACCGCAGATATTGGCTGGATCACCGGCCATAGTTATATCGCCTATGGGCCTTTGGCCGTAGGCGCAACACAGGTGATCTTTGAAGGTGTGCCGAGCTTTCCGCATGCCGGCAGGTTTTGGGAAATGATCGCTAACCATAAAGTCTCGGTGTTTTATACGGCACCTACGGCGATCCGCTCGTTGATCAAGGCAGCTGATGCCAACCCGGAAGTGCATCCTGACCACTTTGACCTCTCAAGCCTGCGCCTGCTTGGCACGGTGGGCGAGCCGATCAACCCCGAAGCCTGGATGTGGTACTACGATAAGATTGGCCGTGGAAAGTGTCCGATAGTCGATACTTTTTGGCAGACTGAAACCGGTGGGCACATGATCACGCCGCTGCCTGGTGCAACGCCGCTGGTGCCTGGCTCCTGCACCTTGCCACTGCCGGGCATTGCAGCGGTAATTGTTGATGAGGCCGGTCACGAATTGCCGGATGGGCAGGGCGGCATGTTGGTCATTAAACGTCCTTGGCCCTCGATGATTCGTACCATTTGGAATAACCCCGAGCGTTTTAAAAAAAGCTATTTTCCTGAGGAGTTGGGCGGCAAGCTTTACCTTGCAGGTGATGGTGCAATCCGCGATAAAACAACCGGCTATTTCACCATCACCGGTCGCATTGATGACGTGCTCAACGTCTCTGGCCACCGCATGGGCACCATGGAAATCGAATCTGCCTTGGTAGCCAACCCGATGGTGGCTGAAGCAGCCGTCGTGGGCAGGCCGGACTCAACAACGGGCGAATCGATTTGCGCTTTCGTGGTGCTAAAGCGCAGCCGTCCCGTTGGCGATGAAGCCATTGCCCTGGCCAAGGAATTACGCGACTGGGTTGCCAAGGAGATCGGGCCCATTGCCAAGCCAAAGGAAATCCGCTTCGGCGACAACCTGCCCAAAACCCGCTCCGGCAAGATCATGCGCCGCCTGCTGCGTGTGCTGGCGAAAGGTGAGGAAATCACCCAGGATATTTCAACCCTGGAAAACCCCGGGATTTTGGAGCAGCTGCGCGAAGCGAAGTGACCGGCAAGAACGCTCGTAAAGTTAAACGGAAGGACAGAGCGAAGTTTTGTTATACTCTGCCGCTTCGTTAAACGCCGCCAGGCCAAAACGAAATCAGGAGAGATGGATGAGTGGTTGAAGTCGCACGCCTGGAAAGCGTGTATAGGTTCATAGCCTATCCGGGGTTCGAATCCCCGTCTCTCCGCCACAGACACAACAAAGTACGCCAAAGTTTGGCAATAAACCCCTAAGAATTCAACGACTTAGGGGTTTTTTTACGCCCGTTGTGCCAAAGTTTGCCTATTGACTACCAAATTTTTTTGACGGTATAAGCGACGGTATCTACTCATACCGCAAAAACTTATACTGTCAAAATGCCTAAAATAGTAAAGCCGTTGACGGATGCAGTAGTGCGCAACTTGCCAAAAAAGATAAGCCATACAAAAAAGCAGATGGTGACGGGCTTTACCTTTTAATAACCAAAGACGGCGCGAAGTACTGGCGCATGGATTGCCGTTTCGAGGAAACCCGGCGAACCTTGGCATTAGGCAAGTATGATGATGTGATGCTTGCGGAAGCGCGGGACAGGCGCAGGGCTGCGCGTACATTATTCGATGATGTAAAAGCCGCCTGAATGCTTGGCGCACCTCTGTAGACACCCTAAACTAAACTAATTGACTTGACGAAACTATTCTCCGGTAGCCTAATGATACCGAGTGACAGCGTATTAAAACAATAGTCAGGATTTCAGACTTTGAGTCGTTGCCGTTCATTTATTAAAACGATGCTAACAAGGGTCACTGGTCGATGTTGTCAAAATTGCCAATATTTGGTGCTCGTGGTGCAAGCAGAACAGCGCAAACTCTCAATGAGCCGACAATCACGAATAGCAAGGCTCCCGGCGGCCATCAGCCTTCTTCGCCCCCATCGCTAGAAACATCCCGACCAACCGGGCGGCAGCGAATAGGTAAATTCTTAAAGCGTGATGGGGCAAAGTCTGAGAGTAGATCCCAGGCCACTTCCTCCAATGCTGCGTCTGGAGGCGTCAATCCTTTCAGCGGAAAATTTAAAGGGCCTTCGCCCGTTATTGGTGCCTCTACTTCCACATCGGGATCGCAGACGACGACGGCCTCAAGAGCACAACAAACGACCGGCTCGACAAACGCATGGCAACCGCCGGTAACAGGAACCCAGACGATTTCTACCGGTAACGAGCAATACAACGAGATTACAAGGACGGCGTTTTTCTCGGCGATCCATAACAATGATGTGGAAGGCATCAAGCAGTTAATCGACGGCGGCTCAAAGCCCCAAGGTGTCGATGAGAACGGCATTTCACCTGCTAATTTTTTGATTAACCAGTACCAGGCGGGCAAACTTAGCAAGGCGTCGGCAACCAAGCTGTATAAGGCGCTTTGCAGCACGAGTAATCCTACTGCGCCTGAAGGATATGCCAAGCCTTTTGCCCGCCATGGCACATGGAATATCGGCGATATTCTCAAAAGCGGTAGCCTGCGAGGAACGCCCACGCCGGGTACGCATGGGGAATCCTATATTCCGGAAAAAGTTTTTTTGACAACACCAACGCCGGTTGTCGATAAAGATTTCGTCGTCAGGGACAGCCGACATCTAGCCCGCAAGTATGGCAATGCGGACATTGGGGCATTGGCACAAAACAACGATCAAAAAGCGTATTCCGTTTATGCACAGGCTTTTTCCTTGCTCGACAAAGCGGGCGTACAACTAGCTAGCCTGATAAAAGCTGACGGGCCAGCGCCCCGTAAAATTTATATTGATATGCTGGCAGATACGAACCAGCAAACCTTTATAAATGATGCTGCGGTGGCGCACTTGACCAAGACTATCCAGGCGAATGTAATCGGGGTTTTGTATCACAGAGAGATCCGAAATATATCGTCTGCGCAATATCAACAGATTTTTTCCGGAATCAAATTGCCCCATAAAATTGACTTTGTGGTTAACCACGAAAAGGAAGTGACTCATCAGGTGACTTCTGGGGACGTGCATGCGGCGCTCGCTCAGATGCGAAAAAACAGTTCCGAGCATGAAACCAGCCTGGCTGCTCTTAACCGGGGGGCGCAGGTGCCGACAGTATTAGGTTTTTCGCCGGTAACGGATTTAAAAACGCACCAGGTTCATGAGCTGGTACGCGCTTTGCTCCATCAATATCGGGAAACAGCATTGCCCCTTTCCGGTGACAACAACGGCGGCAAGCTCGTCGAGCTTGAGATGCGAACCCCGGAGCACCTTTCAACGCTGCTTTTGCATGCGGAGCTAGAGAACTACGCATTGCCCAAAGACGCTGTGGTGCGGCTTAAAAAACAGGTGAACGATTCAGGGAAGGCAAGCTCGGTTGCAAAGGACAATAAATCTGATGCCCAAAAAGCTGAAAAAGCAGTGTATCTGAGCGGCCCTCAACTTGATTCATTCAAGATGCAGGTCAAGAAAGAGATTGACGGGTTTCTTCGCAATGCTGGTGTCGGCAAGCTGGAAAACCTGGATCGGTTGCAACGCCAGGAATTGAACGATCATTTGCAGGCAACATCTGGCAATATATTGAAAGAAGGCTTGACAAAAAACAAAGCTAATTTTTCCAATAGAGACCCTTTGCCCGGCATTAACCAGGCCGGAACAAGCGTTTATCAAAGGATCTTGGGTAAGTGGTTCAGGTAGACGAATTTTCATTCCACTGTGCTATAAAAACAGCCCGACCAGGCTCCTCCGGCGCGCGATGCACCAGCTTTGGAATATGTTTGCTAGGCAGGCCTGTTCCAGCGGCGAAGTAGAATCGGTCTTTTTTGGCAGTTTTGATTGAATTACCCAAAGAAATATCGCTACCCCGGTAGACGAACAGTCATGGCGTCGGCACTTGCACCCGTAAATTTTTCCTTTGCTATCTCCGGGCTGACGTACTGCGTTCCGCCGCCTTCAATAGTAGCAATGCACACTAGTATCTTGGTTTTATTGTCATGACGCCAGTTACTTGCTCCAATTTCTTCGGGGCGACGTACCTGGCATTCCTGCGGCTCGAGATTGACCTGGCGTTTTTCAATTGTTGGTACCATTGCAGTTGCCGCAGCAGTCAGCGTACTTTCATAAAGGTTTCTACAGATACGTATTTCCAGCTGAGGCCATTTTTTCATTGCGCATCGGACTTGTTCTGCTCTTGCAAATGTGCGGCCATGTTTGAAATTAGAACGGTGAAATACCCCTTGTTCTCAAGCTTGTCGATTTTTTTCCTGATTTGACGATCGCTCAATTTCAATTCAACAAACGGCTGTTGGGCTGATGGTTTTCTAAAGTTCCACGATTTGTTTGCACTGGGCGTGTTGCCTGTTTCTAGGGCAGTGCCGGCGTTCTGTGAAGGGGATGAATGTAATAAGCGCGAGAACAAAACAGGCATTTTAGTCGGGAGTTTTCTAAAAATTAGCAAAGTTCCCGGAATTTACCTTGACCTATATTTACCATTGTTGCCGTTGCAAACAGCTTGTGAGATTAACGAAGTCAAATTAAATAGTTAACATATAATTAATGTTTCACCTATATTCAGGCGCTTGTATTGATGTTTTGTCCAAGATTAGAGGGCAAGCGCGAACTTGGAACAGGCGGCAGCGCCTGCAAGAGCGCGGCAGCGGTTTGAGTTTCGGCTTCTAATGCCTTTTTCAGCACCGCCATGCCAACTGCCTGGCTCTGGCCGGTGTCGGACATGCTGGCTGCAAGATTTGCAACGCCCGTGATATTCATGGCTACCTCCCTAGTCGTCTGTACCTTGTTATCGTCAGCTTTTAACGGTTCTTTAGCTCAGGGTTTCAACGGAAGGCCACTTTTTTGCTTGTTTTTGATTACTTGGGTTGTACGTCCGATTACACCGAGGCGTTCCGATAGCAGGGAGTGGGTTGCTGCGTGGCTGTTACGCACGTCTGCCGGAAATTTAAGATTTAAACGTTCCCAGAACGCCGCAACGCCGTCGATGCTATAGCCTGCTCTGGCAAGCATAAATAATGCGAGTTTTTCAACCGATGCATCAGTGATCGAGTTTGTGGAAACAATCGGCGCTTCGTCTGGCAGCGGTGTGGCGAGAGTATTGAGTGTGTGTAGCCGGTCGATTACTGCACTAAGCGCGGGCCGAGGCGTGGGCACAACGATATTTGCAGCGATCTCCCGGGCGAGTGCGTACGCCAATTCTTCATCGGATTGCACAAAATTAAGCATGCCGCGTGTAACCATCACACGGCGGCCGTCGGCATAAGCATTAACCTCGTCACTGTTGCCCAGATCAATTGGTACCGCACAAGCCCGCGTCAACACGACTTCAACAATGGTTGTATCACTGCCATTTAATACAGTTAGCTCAATGGGAGCATTGCCCTGAATCGAATCGGCGATGATACTGCTGGAGGCGCGCTCGGCATTTGGCCCCTTGGGCAGGGGTTTGCCGCCGGCGGCAAGAAGAATGTCCCCGGGCTTGATTCCAGCCAGCATTGCGCCGCTGCCAGGCAACACACTGGTAATTTGAAGTTGATCATCAAGATTAAGTGTCTCCCGCGCAACGTCGATAAAATCATTTGAAAACGAATACCGGTTTTTAGCAGTGAAGCCCAGGATAGAACGCGATTGCGTCGGACATAATTCTGTGTTTTTTAGCAAAAGCGGTGCGGCAACCCGATAAAGCCGCTGTTGTTGCGCCACCCAGGTTTGCAGCAATTCAGCTTTGCCATCAGACAGCTTTTCGGGCTGTGGGGGGGCGTCCGGCAACGAGGCGATCGGCAATGTGGGGAGTACTTGCTCAGTTAATGTGGCCGGCGCTTCTTTCACAACGGGGGCCCTGTATTGCCGGCTCGCGCACCCCGATAATAAAATCATGCAAGCCAGTGCTAATCCGGATCTAGAGATACGTTTGCATGGCAGCGTTGCTTTTGCGGTTTTTGAGGAAGGTACTGCTAAAGGCGACAGAGGCATTTTAGGTTACTCAGCTCTAGTTTGTGCCTGCAAATTATATTGCCAGAGACATGGACTAGGTGGAATATGTTCCAATTGACGCAAGTTGCGCGTGTAAAAACACCTATTCAGGCACCTGCGCTTGCAGACGATTTTGCAGGCAGCAATGGCGCCGTAGCCCTGCAAAGGGACGCTACAAAAATAAGAAAGTAGCCATTTAATTCCAACACTTCCTCCGCTAAACGAGACAAGGAAAATGGTATTGACGAAAAAATATGCCGATCAAAAATACCACCGGCAATTAGAAACATGCCGCCTGCAGCACTCAGCCAAAAAGTAGTCGACGTGGATAACCCAGCCCGTTGGCCGTAAAGTAGCTTTGCTTTTTTAGCGATGAAGACAAAAAATCCCAGCCACAGCACTACCCGCAATATTCTCAATGCTCTTTCCAGAGTTGCCCAGAGCGGTGAACTGCCTAAGTGCTCAATATCAAGCTCGCGCAGCAAAAACGAGTAAGTTAGTAAAGCAAAGCCGGCGCGTATCACATAGCCTAAGGAGGAAGTGTTGAATTTTATCGAGTGCACCGAATGTATAAAGCAAGCAAGCGCGATCAGCCCTACCTGAAAATGTTCGAGCGCCCCATTTTCTTCTGCAAGCTGTGGTTGCTGTAGCCATAGCGCATAGCTTAACGCTGGAATGGCAAGCAGCAGTATGGCCAAGATTACTCGACTACGACTCGTAAGCGTGTAGTTTGATAAGAGCGCGGCAGCGGAAGTCATGCAATGGATGGTCAGGCATGACCAAAGGAAGTCGGCTCGTTACTATACGCCTATCTGCCCAAACACCCTCGGCGCTAACGCCCAGCAACGCCGCCGTGGCGCCCACATACGCGAACAGTGTGTCTCGAACCATCTTGGCAGCGCACTAGCAGCTTTTTTGTCTCAGCCTTTCGCTTCACTGCACGATCTGGATCGAGTGGCTTAGCACTACCCGAATTAAAGTGAACCTGCGCCTGTGCAGCAGGAATCATGCAGGCGCATCCTACGAACACGAAAGTCAGAAATTTCACGACAATGGCTCCAGTCAGGTGGAGCTACACTATCGCATTTTTTAAGCAGCGCACTGTTGCTTTATTAAAAGAAATTTTGGTTGTTAAATAGTGCGGTTTTCTAGTGTGCTAGCCTTCGGCGATGTACACCCGTTTTTTTGGCCTGCATCATCCACCTTTTTCCATTGCTCCAGATCCCCGTTATCTGTTCATGAGTGAACGGCACCGGGAGGCACTGGCACATCTGCTGTATGGATTAAACGGTGGCGGTGGTTTTGTATTGCTCACGGGAGAGATCGGTGCTGGAAAGACAACGATATGCCGTCTTTTTCTGGAGCAGATGCCCGAACGTTGCAATGTCGCCTATATTTTTAATCCCAAACAGACCGCTGTGGAATTATTGCAGTCTGTTTGTGATGAGTTTGGCATTGTCGTACCACCTCCCGCATCGACTGCGCTCGTGCAAACGGAAAAAAATTTCATTGATCCGTTAAATGATTTTTTGCTTCAAGCGCATGCGCTTGAGCAAAACAATATTTTGATTATTGATGAAGCACAAAACCTCGAGCTCGATGTGCTCGAACAATTGCGACTGCTTACAAATCTTGAGACTAACGAACGTAAGTTATTGCAAATCATCTTGATCGGACAGCCTGAGTTACGCGCAATTCTGGCCAGGCCTGAACTGGAACAATTATCCCAACGCGTGATTGCCCGTTTTCATTTGGATGCGCTTTCGCAGAAAGAAACGACACACTACATTCTTCATCGGTTAACGATCGCTGGCATGGCGCAGCAATCCCCGTTTGGCGCTGCAATGATGCGCCGTATTCATGGAGTTAGCAAAGGCATTCCACGACGAATCAACCTATTGTGTGACCGTGCGCTGTTGGGCGCTTATGCGCGCGGCAAATCGCAGGTCGATGCAAAGACGTTGGCACTGGCTTCCCATGAAATTTTCGGCAAACAGGTTAAAAATAAGCGTCAAGCAACATTTTCCTGGCCTGCGACGGCTATGGTGTTTAGCGTACTTGCGGTATTGTTGCCAAGCGTCGGTGGCTTGATAGGAATGATGGCGTTCGATTCAAACTTCCTGCCCGTATTGGGTCAGACTAAAGCAGTTGTCCCGTCGATGACGACTGAGTTTTTAATTAAAGAAGCATTACAAAACGCGAGGCCCTCATCAATACCGGTGTCGCCGCCTGTGCCACTGGTTACAACATCGGCTCCTGTTACAACAGATGCGCCAACGACGCCAATCATTGCACCAGCATTAACCAGCGACGTACGTGATCTTCAACAGGCATTTCGTCAGTTAGGCCAACTCTGGGCGCTTGAGTTAGGAAACGGTAACTCTTGCCAAGCCGCGCAACGGCAAAACACCTATTGTTTCATTAGTAAAAAAGGGCTCGCAGAAATTCGTCAGCTGAACCAGCCGGGCATCCTCACCTTGCGGGACGATCAAGGCAAGAAATATTATGCCTTGTTGATGGCGCTTAACAAAGACTCTGCCACACTGCGCCTGGGCGAGCTTACGCAAGCCGTAAAGCTGGATGCATTGGCGATGCGATGGGAAGGTGATTTTATTACGCTATGGCGTGGGCCAGCTGGGTATATGACGCGGCCTGTGCGGATTGCCAATCGCTCAACCCGGGAATGGGTGGTAAGCCGCCTGGCCAGAGTCCCAGAACTGCCGCCGTTACCTGCATTGCCGTCTTCTGTGGCAACGGACGCGCTTACAGCACGCGTGCGACAGTTCCAGGTTGCACAGGGCTTGATGCCGGACGGTGTGGCCAGTGCACAAACGCTCATGCGTCTTGCCTTTTTAGCAGGTGACGCCGGGCCTGTTCTACCGATTCAGGACGCCATGCTCACCACACTGCTTGGTAGGAAATAATTTTATGTCTTTAATTCTTGATGCGTTAAAAAAAGCTGATGCTGAGCGTCATGCCAATCAGGCATCAGGTATGTTGCAGACTACGCCAATGGATCGGGTTGTCGCACCACATGTAACATCTTATTTGCCGCCTCAACAGTCGCTGTTCAAAGCCCTTTTTTTTTGGGTGCTCGCCTTGATTTTTCTTGGTGCTGCAGCATGGAAGATAGGAAGCGGCAAGGCACCATCATCACCGGCGGCTTCGACGATATTAGTTGCACCACTGATACCTGCCACATCGCTTTCGCAGGCGTTACCCCAGACACCAGAAGTCGTCGCAATATCGCAAATACCGGTTCCTCCACCGGTTTCTGAGAATTTACTCACCACAGCGTCAAAACCTACAGCGATCAAGTCAATGGCGCCTTCTAGCGCAGCAAGCACACCAAACGGGTCGGCGCCGAATATTGCGTTGCCCGCCAAGTCCTCTCCCTCTCAAGTCATGACACTGGCACAGCTACCGCAGCATATACAGGGGGAAATGCCGCCGCTTGCAATCAGCGGCTCTATTTACGCCTCTGAGTCAAAAGACCGGATGTTGTTAGTTGGTAAACAGATGGTGCGCGAGGGTCAGGAAATCGCACCAGGGCTGGTTCTTCAACATGTGTTGCCGAAAAGCGCGGTGTTGCAATACAAAGGATATGTATTCAAAGTCAACAACTGAGCCAATGCAGTAAGGCGGACAGTGTTTTTGGCAACGCCCGTTTGTTCAATCGGATTCATCGCTGTATTATTGGGAATCAATAATTTCCTGCAGGCAGGTATTAATGGCAACCACGATTAATCACCATGGCGTCAACATTGTCACATTGGAAGCAGGGGAATTAGTGATGGGCCTGTATGGGCCTGGTGATATTGTTTTAGAGCAAGATGGTAGTGGTTGGTGGACGCGCTTTGTCAACGATGACGGCGCGCTCGAAAGCTACGATGTAGCCTTCGAAAGCTATCAAAAAGCATTATGGACAGCAAAGGCTGCTGCCGAATTTCAAGCCGAGTAGTGTCGTAACAGCGACTTAAGAATTCACATACATGCGGCGTTGTGAAGGATTGACCAGCACACGTAATGTCACATTGATGTCGATCATTCGATTTTTCAGGAAATCGGCAGCGTATCGCGTGCCGTAGACCGGTTGTAATTTGATCCCTTCCTCCACAAAACGTGCACTTGTCCAATCTAAACGAGCAACTGCAACTGTCGGGGCGCTGGTTAAAGGCACAATTTTATTCAATTCATCAGTCATTTTTTATCTCGCTAATTTATTTTCTAGCAACTATTTCAATGGATCAGGTTGTGTACTGTGTAGGCTGTGATAAGACATTGCAATATTAATACAATAGATATTGTCATACTGTTATGCAATATGTTTCAACTAAGCTAGATTTTTACAGCAATTTAGCGTCATTTTATCGCGCCAGGGCGGAAAGTGTAGGCTTACTTCGAATAATCTCCTACCAATGCCTCAGCAAAATTTAATGCTTAAAAGAAGTTTTAATTTAGAAACAAGCTCATAAATAGTCAATTTTTCCTCAACGGACCCTGCATAGCGTTGTGGTTGTCACCGCCGATCCGTATATTCCTTCGATTGATAAAGCAGCAACTCTGCTGTTTTACGAAAAAACCGGAGAAAAACGATGATCCAAAATGTTTGCGCATCAAATTGCACATCTCTTCCACAGCGTCCTAATGTAACGCGGCGTGCAAGAAGTCAGCGGGGCCAAGGCATGACGGAGTACATCATCATCGTTGCGCTCATCGCCGTGGCTGCTATTGCGGTGTATCAAATTTTTGGTCAAGTCGTGCGCAGCCAGACGGCAGCGATTGCCAACGAAGTCGGTGGCGTCAGCGGTGCAACGTCGCAAGCAGCTGCCAAGACTGCTGCAACCTCGGCAAATACTGAAACCAGTAAAAAAGGCCTGAGTAATTACACCGGTGCAGCTGCTGCGGCAAGTGGCGGTAGTGGTGGTGGCACTGGCGGGTCAGGTACAAACTAAGCTCAAGTTTTCCTAACTAATGCAGCCCGCCCGCACAACGCGGGGCCGGCTTGTATTGCGGAGTGTAAAACGGCAAAGCGGCCAGGCACTGATCTACGGCATATTCATGTTGGTCAGTAGCCTGGTTGGGCTGTTTTTCCTTTTCAATACCGGCCAGCTCACCAGCGAAAAAACCAAGCTCGTCAACACGGCAGACGCTGTTGCTTACAGCGCCGGTGTCATGCATGCGCGTGCGCTCAATTTTGATGCCTATAACAACCGTGCCTTAATGGCCAATGAAATGCTGGTTGCCCAGATGGTCAGCCTGTCTTCGTGGGTGCAGTACGCAAAAATGCACGTGGAGGAAGTGCCTAACCAGTTTCCCGAATGCCAGAATTACTATGGTGCAGCCGCCGGCGCTTTAGTGAATTACGATCCAATTTACGCCGTCATGTGCTACATCATCAGTTACCCGGAAAACCCTGCGGTGATGGTCGTGCAGCAAATCGGCACCTATGTGCCACAAGTGGCCAAGGCAGCAGTCAGCGCAGTCGAATTAAATAAAAGTGCGATTAAGGCAGCCTCAATGTGGTTGCACAGTGCAGATAATTTTAAGATCGCTCGTACAGCAGTCATGCAACAGGTTGCCAACCAAAATTATGCCGGTGATGGTGCGGTTACTGTCCACACCGTTACCGCTGCAGGCGCCGGTGCGTTGGCGGATCCGTTCGACAACTTTGTCTCACGCTATGAAGGCGACAAGCGCACCCGTATGGCCGAGGCTTCGGCAAAAGCAGCAGCTTCCGACAAATTCGTCGACGACCGCCGGTGGACGTCGAAGGCACTTATTCCGCTGACCACCAGCCTTTGTTTCGGCAAGAAAAATACTGTGGAGCGGCGGGGCGGCACCAGCTTGGTTGGTCTGGATCAATGGAAAGCCGAAGATACGGAATCTGCCTGGCAATGGCGTCGCCGTGGCGGTATTTTTTCATCGTGCCGTAGAAGTGAATCCGATATCGCATGGGGTGAGCAGCGTAATTTTCGGCATGGGCAGGAAGATGATGCATCCGATGCAAAGTTAGGCGGCTCGCCAGTCGATAATCCGAAAGCGCATAGCCAAGCTTCCTCATCTGCATGGAATAATTACACTGGCATCCCAGCGTTTTACGATCTTTCCCCTGCTGCACTTGGTAGTGACGATCCGCGCCTGCGTTTTACGGTGCGCCTTGAGAGGTCTGCTTCGGCCGTGCGCACCTCCGACGGTGCTTCAACCATTCCTGCCTCACCCCGACTTAATAAGTTTTCCACCAATCTTGCGGGTGGGGTGATGTCGGCCATGGCAACCAGCGAAGTCTACTTCGAGCGCCCGTGGTTTAACCATGGCGATGATTCTTACTCCACAGGTGTGACCAGTTACCGCGTCACACGCAACCAGTCTTTGCCGGAAACCGCACCAGAGACGCGCGAGCTGGGTAGCCTTTTTAATCCTTACTGGCACGTGCGGCTTGCCGCCAATAACGCCGCCGATGTCACTGCGCAGCAAGCGCTGCAGGGATCGGTGATGCCTCAATGAAGCTTAAATGTTGCAACAGCTTTCCATGCCGGCAGCATGGCCAGGCACTGACAGAGTTTTTAGTGGTGGCTGTGGTCATGGTGCCGCTATTTCTGCTCTTGCCAATGATCGGCAAGTATCAAGATCTGGCACACGCGACTCAAATGGCGAGCCGCTATGCTGCATTCGACGCCACGATTTTTGGCAACACCACCGGATATAACCCTTGGAAACCGCCAGAGCAACTGGCGGATGAAATTCGGCGTCGTTACTTCGGCAATGCCAACGCTCCGGTAAAGACTGGCGACGTCGCCGGCGAATTTGATGCAGACCGCAACGTCGCTTGGCGTGATCCATTTGGTAACGCATTGATTAAAAATTTTAACGATGTCGCTGTGTCGTTTGGTGACGATTCAGCTGCACAGGCCGATGGCTTCCGTGGCGCATCCGATGGCAAGCCGTTTAACTTCGTGCCGTTCGCTACGGCAAACCGGATCGGCCTGCCTGCGCGGGGCGTTTATAAAGCAAACGTCTCGGTGGCGCTGGCAAATCTTCCCGGTGACATTAGCAGTATTAAGCCCTTCGATAAGCTTGATCTATCGATCCGACGCCATACAACCCTGCTGTTTGATCCTTGGAGCGCGTCTGATACAGAGCGTACAGAAGATCGAGTAGAGCGGCTCGCACCCCTTAATTCTGCCCTTGCAGCGATATCGCCACTGATCGACGTATCGGTGATCTTGCTCGATATGGACAAGGTCAAGCCACCAAAATTCGGCAACCTCAAGGCCTGGCGCGATGTGGTGCCCGCCGATCGTCTAGTTCCAATCGATTCTTCTACTCCAGTCGATTCTTCAACCCCTACCGAGCCTAAGGAATGAGCGTTATATGAGTCGATTATCTGTTTGGCGTTGTCCCATCAATTTGTCATTCACTGCGCTAGTGGTTTTTTTACTGAGCTCGTTACCAATTGTTGCAGGTGCAGTGGTCGCGAATCCCACGAGAGCACCGCAAGCCTGGCCTACATTAAATTTGCCTGAGGGCTTGTCGACCTTTGCAATCGGCGAGCAGGTGATTGCAAACGGCATGCCGATGCGCATGACAGGGTTTGTCTCGCCCCGGAAACCGGCTGAGCTATCTGCTGCATTCCGACGCAGTCTGGGTGAGCCTGTTGTGGAAACACAAAGCAATGGCAAGCGGGTGTTAGGACGTGCAAAGGACAATTTCTACATCACTGTACAAATCGAAGCGGGAGACGATGGCTATGGTGGAAGCGCCGGTACGATTGCTATCTCAGATATGGAAGCGGTCTCAAAAGGCCAGGACCAATATCGTTCCGATAAAGCCCGCTGGCTCGATCGTTTACCCCCAGGCTCCAGCATTACCAGCGAAACAGTATCCAACGATAACGGCCGGAGCGGCCGTCATATGGTGGTCACCAATATGCACAGCGAGGCGGTCAACCGGGAGGCAGTCATTGCGCTACTAAAAACCCAGGGCTATGTGTTGGAGCGCGAGATTCGCGCCGATCCTGCCACTGCTCGCAAACTGCCGGCCAACATGATCGGCGCAGTCACGCTGTATTTGAAGGGTACCGACCGGGAGGCGATGGCAATCATTACCAGCGCCGGTGAAAAGACGCTACTCGTGATTAATACCGTAGCTACGCTGCAGGCTTACAAGTGAATGCATCTAACCAACATTCCCGCAATGAGCAGGGGCAGTCAAGCGTTGAATACATCGTCGTTTGCGGTGTTCTCGCGCTGGCATTAGGCGTGGGTATGGTTAATGAAGACAGCATTTTATGGCAGTTAATCAATGCTTTTCAAAATAGCTACCGCAATTTTAGCTATGCAATATCCCTTCCGACTTAACCATGAGAAAAGCGTGAAAACTCGATTCAAATTGAATAAAACCTGGGTCATTCTGGGTATTGCATTAGTTATCGGCGCCTTGGCGGCCCTATCGGCGCGAACCTATCTGTCTACGCAAGTTGAGGCGATCGAAGCGCGTGGCAAAAGCAAGACTACCAGCGTCGTCGTTGCCAGCCGGGCGCTTAAACGCGGCGATAAAATTACCTCCGACAACGTGGCCGTTCGATCCATTCCCGTCGACTACGCGCACTCGGCAGCCATTACACCGGAAGGGTTTGATCGTGTCGAGGGTCAGGCACTTGCTTTCCCTGTCAAAGCAGGAGAAATGATTTTATGGGGGTTAATGGAAGCCAAGCGCGCGCCAACTTTCTCAGCAAAGGTGGAATCCGGGCATCGTGCAATGACGGTTGCAGTCGATGAAATCAATTCTATCTCCGGCATGCTTGAACCTGGCGACCTGATCGATTTGCTGGTCACGGTCGACAACCGAGGTAGAAAAATCACGAGGCCGCTGCTGCAAGGCGTCCAGGTGATGGCGACCGGCCAGCAGGCTGTTGACAGTCCACGTGGTGGTGAGCGACGCCAGTATTCCACCGTCACTATCGACACCACGCCAGCGGAAGCAGAAAACGTCATTATGGCGCGCGATGCAGGCAGGATCACCGCATTGTTGCGCAACCCCGATGACAAGAATCGCATCGCAGGTGCCAATGTCAATATGGCCGCGCTATTGAACAGTACTACTGCGTCAGGCGCCATGCCTGAAAGCGGTATTCCAGTTTTATATGGCGGCAATGCGGCGATGGCATCAGAGACGCTTTCCATGGGGCGCTCCAAGGCTGCAAAGGTCGCTGCCAGCGAAATGGAAGCCGCCTTGGCTGCAGCATTACAACCTAAAAATTCTGGCACCCAAGTTTTAACGAATGCGCGCTGATTGCCGCCTGCCTCCCTATTTTTCTTCACGTAAAAAAAACAACTTTATGAGCCTCACCAGAAATTGTTCATCGTTTGTATCCGTCATACCATTGCGGATGGCGCTAATGCTCGCATTCGCCACATTTTGTAATGCTGGTTATGGCCAGCCCATGCCAGCGACTGTGCTACCTGCCCCGACGATACCAGTCGCACCAGCGACGCCATCGAATGAGGTTCGTAATGGTTATGCCGAGGTATTGCGCCCTACTGTGCGTCGCAAACCGAGTGCGCAGGGCAAGCCGTATGCGCCGATCAAAAAACAAGAAGATGCCGGCCAGGTGCCGGAAATTGAAATGTTTGTGGGTGAATCCAGAGTATTTCCTGCCCCGAATGTCGGACGGATTGCGGTAGGAAATGGCCAGATCATGACGGCTGCAGCATTGGATAAAAAGGAAGTCATCGTATTTGCCAACGCCCCAGGCACGTCCTCGCTGTTTGTCTGGAATGAAGATGGACGTTATCAACGCATCCGCATCAACATTATTACGGCCGATACCGCCCGAGTTGCCCGGGAAGTGGCCACCTTCCTGGCCACTATTCCACATGCTAAAACCGCTGTTGTGGGCGACAAGGTAATTGTCGAAGGCGACAACCTATCGGACGCGGACTTGGCAAAAATTGACCAACTCGAAAAGCGTTACTCGCAACTGGTGAACTTTACCAACCGGGTCGGCTGGGAACAGATGGTGATGATGGATGTAAAAGTGGTTGAGTTTCCGAAATCAGAATTGCGGGAGATTGGTCTGAAGTGGCGTGCGGTCGGCGGCAGTACACTCGCTGCAACTTGGTTGCCGCTTCGATACGGCAGGCCGCCGCAAAATACGCAATACACGCTTAACATCCCGGCCGACCAGGGTGGGTTGCCATTGACGGTCCAGGATGCAACCAACGGCGCGCCACTGCCCACATCTTTGAACATTCTTGGCGGGCTGAATCTGGGCTTGAGTGCACAGCTTAATTTGCTGGAGCAGGAAGGTCGGGCCAGCATCCTGGCCGAGCCGCAGTTATCGGCACGCAATGGTGCAAAAGCGAGCTTTTTAGCTGGTGGTGAATTTCCGTATTCAGTGGCCAACGTTAATGGCGTAACCATCGTTTTTAAGCCGTACGGTATTAAGCTCGATATCAGCCCAAAAGTTGATCGTAACGGCGTCATTCGCGCCACTATTCAAGCCGAAGTCAGTTCGATCGATGCCTCGGTGAGCTCGCCTGCCGGGCCGGCGCTCCTGATGCGTAAAACCGACACGGAATTCAATGTTCGTAGCGGCGAAACGATCGTACTGTCTGGCCTACTCCAACGCAATACCAGTACCGATATCGACAAGGTGCCGTTGTTAGGTGATCTGCCTGTTCTTGGTGCTTTGTTTCGCTCGAAGCGTTTTCAAAATAAAGAAACAGAACTGGTGGTGTTTGTAACGCCGAGCGTAGTCGATAGCAATTCGCCCGGTTTGGTGGATCGCGTCGGTCGTGCCACGCAGCGATTGCAAGAACGGCTGGGTAATCCACCCTACCTCGGTGAGGCGCTGCAACCCAATGCGCCGGCTGGTGAATTTAACCGCGCGCCTGAGAAGCTAACCAAGCCCGATCCAGCCAAGGGTACTTCTGTTAAACCCTTCTCGGGCGCAGGGCTGGATTTCGGAAACCAATAGCACCATGCTCACCGTCGAAATCCAGGATCCCCAGGGGAGCGCAAGCCAGTTGGAAGTAGCCGACGAAGCCGTCATTGGCAAAGGCGCACGCAACGAGATTCGTCTTGATAGTTGGCGCGTGAGCAAGGAACATGCGCGTCTTTTTCGAACTCCTGCTGGTGTGTTGGTAGAAGATATGGGCGCTTTTGCCGGTGTAAGTGTGAACGGTCGCAAGATCGATGTGCAGTTTGGCCCACTCAAGCCTAGTGATGTGATTGAAATTGGCCCTTACAAATTGCGGCTTCTGGAACAAGTAATGCCGCTTGCCGAAGAAGCAAACGGGCCAATGCCGCATCCACGCTCACGTTCAAATGTGACATCGCACCGTAACCAGCGCGCCATGGAAGAGATTCGTGATTCGCGCCTGGCTGCCGAGCGGGCGCAGAATAAATCGCTGCAGGCAGGAGAGGTCGATAATTTCGCCTTGACTGTCGCTCCCGGCCCCGAACGCAAGGAAATCGAATTCAAGTGGCGCAAGCAGATCCATGCGTCGTTGCTCGAAACGATGGATTTGCGTCGTCATGATACGCATGGCATGTCTGACGAGCAATTGCGTGTGGAAACTGAACGGTTGATTCGTCAAATTCTCGATACGGCTGGTGATACCGTGCCGCCGGAACTGGATCGAGATCTGCTATGCCGCCAGGTTCTCGATGAAGCCATCGGGCTCGGGCCGCTTGAAGAGTTGCTCGCAGATGAAACCGTGACCGAAATTATGGTCAATCGCTTTGACGAAATCTATATCGAGCGGGCAGGGCGACTACTTAAGCACCCAATGACATTTACAGGCGACCGCGCCGTAATGGGGGTGATCGAGCGCATAGTTGCACCACTTGGTCGGCGTATTGACGAGTCTTCGCCGATGGTCGATGCACGGCTAAAAGATGGCTCTCGCGTTAACGCAATTATTCCGCCGTTGGCATTAAAAGGTCCTTGCTTGACGATTAGGAAATTTGCCAAGCGAAAGCTCGAAGCGACCGATTTAGTTAGCTTTAACGCCATCAGTACTGAGATGGCGGCATTTCTGGAATTGTGCGTCACGGCTCGCAAAAATATTATCGTCTCGGGCGGCACCGGCTCCGGCAAGACCACATTGCTTAATATTCTTTCTAATTTCATTCCCGCAGGCGAGCGGGTTGTCACGGTTGAAGATGCCGCCGAGTTGAAGTTGCATCATGCGCATTTGATTAGCCTGGAGTCGCGCCCACCCAATGCCGAAGGTAAGGGTGGGGTAATGATTCGCGAGCTGGTGCGCAATACCCTGCGCATGCGCCCCGACCGAATTGTTGTGGGCGAATGTCGTGGTGCAGAGGCCCTTGATATGTTGCAAGCCATGAATACTGGTCATGAGGGCTCGCTCACCACACTACATGCAAATTCCGCCCGCGACGGCTTGGCACGGCTGGAAACCATGGTGTTAATGGCTGGGATGGATCTCCCCTTGCAAGCCATTCGCGAACAAATCGCCAGCGCCGTTCATATTATCGTCCAGCAGACGCGGTTTTCTTGTGGGTCACGCAAGGTGACTGGTATCAGCGAAATCACCGGCATGGAAAGCGGGAAAATCCAGGTACAGGAACTGTTTAAATTTATCCATAAAGGCTATACCGGTGCAAACGGCAGGGTAAATGGTTATTTCACCGGGTGCGATCTTGTGCCGAGTTTTTACGAAGAATTGCGTGCCTTCGGGGCTGAGCTGGATCTGGGAATATTCAAGCCAAACCATGTTGGCCTCAATGAGGGTTCGGCCTTAGAAGGGCCCTTCGGAGCGCGGCCATGAGCAGTGCACAATTTTTAATACTCATTACTTTAATTGTTGCCATGTCGGTAGGGCTACTGACATGGTTCGTCATTGATGTCGGTACCGTCACCATGGCGCGTTATCGTGAAAGCTTCACTGAACGTGCAAAATTCCAGGTGCAGGAATTTTTTCTGTTTATTGATCCGTCACGGCTCTTTATCGTCAATCTTGCCGTCATGATGTTGGGCAGCCTGTTGGCCTGGCTGCTCACGGGTTCATTTTTGATGGCGTTAGCTGCAGGCGCAGGTCTGGCCCTATTGCCCCGATTTTTATACGCAACCATGCGCAAACAGCGCTTTAAAAAGTTCGAGCAGCAGTTGCCAGACGCACTCATGATGCTGTGCGGTGGCCTACGTGCCGGTGCAGGCTTCTCTTCGGCACTGCAGCAGCTTGTTGCCGAGGCCCAGGCGCCACTCGCCCAAGAGTTTTCTTTAGTGCTACGTGAGCAGCGTCTCGGTGTAACACTTGAGCAAAGTCTTTCTAATCTCGCGCGCCGCGTTCCTACGCAAACAACGTCGTTGGTCGTTTGTGCCATGCGTATTGCTGCCGAGACCGGCGGTGGGCTTGCAGAAACACTTGAACGTACTGCCCACACGATTCGCAGCCGTATGCAAATGGAAGGCAAAATTGCTGCGCTCACTGCTCAGGGCAAATTACAAGCCTGGGTTGTCGGTCTGTTACCGCTGTTGTTGATACTTGTTTTAAATCATATGGAACCTGAAGCAATGGCACTGTTGTGGCACAGCCGATTAGGTTGGGCGACATTGGCCATTGTCGGCTTTCTTGAATGCATGGGTATTTTTGTCATCCGAAAAATCATTGCAATCGATGTCTGAACATGCCGCTTATCGCCATACCGCAGTTGCTTTCCTGGGAGCGAACGCTTGATTGAATTTCTAGTGCGTAACGTGACATTAGTCACCACACTGATCGCTATTGCAGCCGGGCTTGCTGCGGCATTAATAGGTTGGTTATTGAGTCGCTCTGCTGCCGAAGTGCCGCCCGAGGACCGCGCTTATAAGGACCCGCCACCGTTGGCTTTTCGCTGGTCGTGGTGGCTTTTACAGTGGATCGGTCACTATGCTGCACCCTTTGTTGCTCGACGTACGCAAGAAGCCTTGCGTACAAAGTTGCGCAAGGCGGGCCTGGATTACTGCCTGAACCCAATTCAGTTCGTTGCTAGTCGCCTTCTTTGCGCTACGGTGTTGATATTGGTAGGGTGCTGGTTGTTAGGATCGTTTTCGACAGCCCGAGCGGAAAGCAGTGGCTTTTCGACAGCCGTATATTTGCAGGTAACGGCTGCGTGCGGCATTTTCGGGTGGGCGTTTCCAGCGATTTGGTTGCGCGACAGGTTGGCTGCACGCCGTAGTGAATTGCTCAAGACATTACCTTTCTTTCTCGACATTATCACTCTGTGCGTGGAGGCGGGGCTCAATATACAAGGTGCGATCGCTCAGGCAGTGGCTAAAGGCCCAAAGGGTGTATTAAGGGAAGAGATGCAGCGCACGATCCGCGATATTCGTGCTGGAAAAAGCCGCGCTGCCGCATTGCGTGATATGGCGCAACGGCTTAATGAGCCCGGTATCACAAATTTCACCACGGGTGTCATTCAGGCTGAAAGCATGGGCATGAACCTTGGGCCTGTGTTGCGTGCCCAGGCCGATCAGCGTCGAAGCGAGCGATTCCTCCGGGCCGAAAAATTGGCAATGGAGGCACCGGTAAAAATGCTTTTTCCTCTGATCGCCTTCATATTTCCCTGCACATTTCTCGTCTTATTTTTTCCAATCGTGATGAAGTTTATGAACTCTGGTTTGTGATTATGAAGCACGATACCGCCCCTTCTGTTTTAAAAACTACCACTGGTTCGCACCCACTGGATATTCGATTGGCAAACAGTTTTTTTAGTCGCCTACGTGGACTAATTTTTATGCAACCATTGCGCTTGGGGCAAGCAATGTTGCTGACTCGCTGCACCAGCGTGCATACCTGCTTTATGAAACAACCAATCGATGTGCTTTATCTTGATGCAGGTGGCATTGTCACCCGGTGCGTTGCCAATCTCCCTCCTTGGCGCTCAAGCATTTCACGTGGGAAAGACGAATTCGGTGTTGATGCCGCACGCGCCTCAAATGTTCTCGAACTTGCAGCCGGTAGCATTGCGCTACTGGGCATTGCTGTAGGCAGTCGGGTAAAACATAACATGTTTAATTCTCAAGCTACGTTATCAACACTGCCTCTCGACAAACACATTTCGCACACAAAAAAAACGGTAAACCCTGCGTCACAGTTAGCCTTCAAGTCAACTTATAAGGCAGCTCATAAGGCAGCTCATAAGGCAGCTAATACGCAGGCGGCAAGGCAGAAAGGCTCTGCCATGATCGAATTTGCGGTGGTTGCGCCAATCATTACGCTACTAGGTTTGGCTACCTTGCAATACGGGTTGATCTTTTTTGCTAAAAATCAATATAACCATGCTGCATTTATGGCGGCGCGTGCCGGGTCGGTGGCCAATGCAAATATGGAATCAATGACCAAGGCTTATATCCAGGCATTGATTCCACTATATGGCGGTGGCACTTCTGCAAGTGCACTGGCAGCATCCTACGCAAAAACAAGGGATGCTTTAGCAGGTAATATTGAGATTGTCATGCTCAACCCTACCACTGAAAGCTTTGCAGATTTCAATGATCCGGCTTTGCAAAAAAAATTGGGTTTAGGAGAGCAGCGCGTTATTCCCAATGGTGGACTAGCGTTTAAGAAGGCAGCCATCATTCAAGCGAACTCAGGGCAGAATGCGCAAGATGCTAATTTACTGAAGCTGCGCATTACACATGGCTATGCGCCGCAGGTACCACTCGTCGGTTCGCTTTACCGCCGTTACCTGGAATGGCTTGACCCAGGCACTGATGCATTTCATTCGCAACGTATCCGGAACGGTTTTATCCCGATGGTGTCGAATGTGACCATGCAAATGCAATCGGATGCGATTGAAGGTGCAACCGTTTCTACGCCTGGCCCGGGGAATGGAGGTGTGGCAGCAAACCCAGGCAATGTGCCCGGCACGCACAATCCGCCCCCCGCTTGCGCAACAGTGTCGTGCGGTAGTCCGGTTGACGAGGCTGTTTCGGGCGGCACCGGAGGTGGGCAGAATGGATCTGGTTCCGCAAGCCCACCGCCGAATATGCCGCCTGAGCCAGGCAATCCGGGGACAGGAGGGACAGGGCCAGGTGGTATTTGTACACGCTCGGGTTTGGTGACGTAAGCACTTATCCACGCTCTTAAATTTTAAATAACAAGTTAGCAGAAGGAGAAAGCCTCAAATGGAAGAATTCGACGCAACACAGCAAAGCGGCCGTATTTTGCAAAACGGCTCCCATATCGCCCGTATTCTCGCGCTGGCCAATGATGATGGTACCTTTGAAGCACAAGTATTTGTGCGTTTAACGCGCGAACCAGAATTAGCCGAGACCTATATACCGGTGGGTATGTATGGCACCGAAGAAGCTGCCTGGGCAGCCGCTCATGAACGTGCCACCCGTGCACTAGAAAACAATGAGTTTTAATTATCCAAGCAGCCACTGTTTCTATAAAAGACTTTCTTGCAGCGCGGCATGGTTTCAGTGATAGACTCAAAGTAGGTCGATTGGATCTTCTACCTACAAAGGACATAGCATGACTAAAACGCTTATTTCTGCAAGTGGCGCAGCTGTTGCAACGTGTGGCGTTTTTATCTTGATGCTATTTGCCGTCACTAATGTGCAAGCGGCAGGTGTTGGCGGGTTATTTAAATCTCTGGTTGGCCAGACTAACGCTGATAGTCTGAATATTGACGAAACGCTGGTGAAAATGAGCCAGAAAATGAATCGCAGCATGCCGCAGACAGTCGACGGGGATACCCGTTTGGAAAAAGTAAGCGCCCAACCAAGTCAGCAATTGTCTTACCACTACACTCTTATAAACATCCGTAGCAATGAAATTGATACCGCGAGTTTTTATCGGGCTATGCGCCCTGTACTACAAAAACGTGTGTGCGCTGCCGATGATCTAAAAATGTTTTTTCGTAATCAGATTACCGTTGCATACGCTTATCAGGGTAAAGACGGTGAGGATGTTGGTAAGCTTGCTTTTTCCCCTAAGGACTGTGGTTATCCTAATCGGCGTGGATTATAAGTTCCACGCCGCAAAGGCGCAATATTCTGCTTAGACTGTCTTAATCCCTCCTCTAATTCGCGTAAGAACAGGATTTCACTGCGCCCCGAAGCACATCGGTAAAGGTGGCGTTGTTACAAGCGATTGAGCCTGTCGCAGTGCGATAAGCAAAAATGCCATTGGCGCCATATCTTACTTGACGGGTACCGCTAAAAAAACACGTGTTATTTTCAGTTGCGCAGGCAGTCCAAGTTGTGGTGGGTGTTTGATGAGTGACGGAAGAATAATCACAGGATTTTATTACTCCGCGAAGCACGTCAGTAAATGTGGCATTGTTGCAGGCGATCGAGCTGGTTGCGGTTCGGTATGCATAAAACCCATTAGCGCCATATCTCACTTGCCGTGTGCCGCTAAAAGAACAGATGCTATTTTCAGTTGCGCATTTAGTCCAGGTTACTGTAGGTGTCGCTGGCGGTGAAGTGGGGGCCGTTGATGCGGGAATGGGGGCGGTCGGTGAGACAGTTGATCCGGAACGAAATGCACTGACTCTTCCAGCAGTTTCATTTAACACCCTAGCATTGTTGCTGACACTCGGTGTGCCCATTGCAAGCCCATTGTAATTTACGTTTGGATTTGAAAAATACTGAATCCGCGGGCAACCTGTTGCGCAGTTATAAGCCATGAGTGTACGCCACTTGGGTGAAGAGTTCGGACTTTGGTAGCCATGTCCGTATGCAAATGGCGTACTGCCTGGCGAAGCAATTGGATCGTGCTGCAGGCCCTGAATGTGACCTATTTCATGTCCGAAGGTGTAATACCCGGTCGCGCAGTTATAAGCAACTATCCCAACGGCCATCGATTCTGAAGGAAGTACATAAGCCATGCCGCAATAGGATGTATTTGCAGAAAGGACAACAACAATATCCGCGCGGGCAGCATCGCGTTTGTTTTTGACATCTTGTAATACGCTGACGTCACTCAGTATTTGGTTGTAGGATTTATTTAATTCAGAATACGCGATGGGCTGCGTACCAACCAGATTCATCTGTATATTTACCTGGCTATTTGCATAGGCCTGGTTAGTCTCCGCTACCGCTAATGTCGCAAGCGCGCGCACATCGGCCACAACATTCGAGACGGTTGGTGGATATAAAACCAATACATCAATATGGGTTTTCCCACTAATAACCGTTGCATCCGGTGCCGCTAAATCACTTGCGTAAAAACTTCTTGTCATGAATGTGTCAGCAGAAGTTTTGTGCTCGGGCTTGTCCAGCTGTTGCGTTGTTCCGGCCGGATGGTCGGGCTGGAATCGCGTGCTATCGAGTTCAATAAACACATGGCCACTATTTCCGATTGGTTCGATTTTATAAAGATTGCCACTGTCGCGAATAGTGCCGGTTATATCGCCCTTATGCACTACAAGGGTTACCGAATCATCGGTGTCAGGCGCTTTACCATACCAGATAAATAAATCAGGGCTTTGCGTTTCAACTTTTGTTTTTACAAACGTACGAACGCGATTCTCACTTAATGCAATGTCAATACTGTTCCCAGAAAGCGCTCCAAGATCGATCTTTATTTTCTTTGATTTTGCAGTTGTCGATAATGCCTTAATTTTGTTAGCGCGCTTTGCAGATGGCGCATCCGCGCCGCCTGGCAGCTCATCTATCGCATCACTGAACAGTGCTTTGCTACTGGCAAAAGCGCTGGATACTGGCATTAATAAAAAAATAATTATGCTCAGGGCCAATGCAAGCATCACTGTGAAAAATTGGGGTGTTCGATTACTTTCAATCAATCTATTCATTGTATTTCTTCCTTTTCCAATTAAATAAACACTGAATGGTCGTCATTCTCAGGTTGCCCATTAATGACTTGCCACATGTTGCTCAATGTCTGTCGATAGGTGAATTTTGGCAAATTGTTCAATTTAGTTAGTTTTATATCAACAATATAAAGAACTATTGCCAGTGAAATTATTTCATTGATGAATTGGTCATTGACAAAGGCCTTGTCGTCAATTTATTAGGCATAATTGTTCATTAACAACTATGAATGTTATGCAAAGCGTGAAAACGATTGACGATTTTGGGCGCATTAGCAGAAATCTATTCGTGCTAATAGCCAGGATTGATATTGAATTGTCCGCTGTCACAAAAAATGACCGTCAGAAAATACCCTCTGACTAATCAATTGATCGCCGCAAAAACACCCGAAAAATGCAATGCAAATGTCAGCGCTCACACAGAATTAGAATGAAACTCTGCGCTTATCCAACTGCATTGACTTAAGATAACCAATGGTTAATTTTGAAGCGGCGGATTGTATCGTACGAAAACGCACCCCGCAACTTTTTTGAAGCTATCGACTTTGCGGAGCCAATAGGTTGACTAGCTGCTTTGTTGCTGCTGACTAGGTAAAGTGAAGCGAAATGTTGAGCCTGCGCCCTCTACGCTTTCTACACCCATGATGCCGCCATGTGCATCGATAAATGTTTTGGAAATCGCTAGTCCGAGACCGTATCCGCCGCTGTGGCCAGAATCGGTCTCATATTTCCTAAAAATCATTGGTAACTTGTCTGTCGAAATTCCCTCGCCATTGTCGATGACTGAGCAGGTAACTTCGCCGTTCTCGCCTGTTTCCCGTGCGCTGATGATTACTTCACCACGCGGCGTGTAATAAATGGCATTTGCAATCAAATTCTGGAATACGCGGCGCAAAAGATTCGCATCAGCGTACACCACCAGGTCGTCCGGCACTTGGTTGATCAAAAGGGTGTTGTCAGTGCCTGCGACAAGATGCAGGTCATAGATTAATCCTTCAACCAAAGGCCATAAATCGAGATGGCGGCGCTCTAGATGAATACCTGATTCTGTTTCAAGATTAGCATTTTCATGCAGTATCTTGTCGACTAACGAAGAGAGCTGGTGCACATTTCGATTGAGCGTCTTGATCATTTGTACAGGCTGTGCCTGTACCTTATCTTTTGCCATAGCCATTTCAATCACACGGGCCGCCAGGCCGATGGCATTTAATGGAGTGCGTAGATCGTGCGCAACAAATGCCAGGTATTCTTCACGACGTTGCCGTATCTTTCGGGCCTGCTGGGTTGCAAAGGTTTGCACGGCTGAGCCAATTGCCAAATCGAGTACCCGGTTAAGAATATGAAACGGCGCACCCTGTAAATCAACCTGATTGTTGAGTGCTAAATCGTGAATGCAACCACGCAGAATATTGTATTCAATAACGACTTCTTCGATTTCGAATCCATCTTCTAGACGTTGCAAACCATGCGCAGGCGGGGTTTTGCCAGGCAACATCGCTGAGATATCGGTGTTGGGTTTTGTGCGAAGTTCAGTAATCAATTCTATTAACAGGCCGGGAACATGATCGTTAAGCGTCGGCACATCGAGTTTCTTGGCTGATGGTAAGTTTTTGAGCAAGGCACGCCAGTTGGCAAGTAAAAGCTGTTCCTGTGTTTCTATCAGGTGTGCAAGATGTTCAAGTCTGTTAATTTTGATATCCCCGCTTATGATGGGTAAAGCTTAGGTAGTTGCCCGGTGACAGGATCTGAGAATAACATGCACCGCATTAACTTTCCGTTGAACAGAATGTTTCCGTGCAACCCCGTCATGTTGACCATTTTTCCAGACAAAGGATTTTTATGTCCCATAACAGTACAGACCATCATCAAGACCAAAATCAAGTCAATGCGTTTGCGACAGAAGCAGTACATCGCTATGACGCATTTATTGCATGGATGATCGATCACTGGCCCCAACAAAGCGATCCGTTAACGCTGGCTGATTTCACCGCAGGCAAACGGGAAATGGGTTTGCTGTTGGGTGCAAAGTTGCATGCAGACACCGATGCAACAGCACAGTCTAACTACCCTGCAACGCACGCCGAGGTAGATGACGGACAGTATCGCCCGGTGACCCCGGCGCCTTGGCCATGACAAAAACACAAGTTTTCATGCAGTTTTGTGGCGCCCTGACGACGAGCCAATAATATAAGTACCTGGTTTAGTTGATTTTTCCTTTCTGCTATTTCTTTTGTCAAGCCCTCACGCCAGAATAAATTCTCTGGCATTCGTGAGGTAAGCATGGAAAAAGACGATGCGATTGTAATTATGAGCAAGCTTGCCTCCAAGCTAGAGGATGTGCTTGCAATGGAAGATCTTGTGTCAGCGTTTGCCGAGTTTTTGGTGCATATACGCCCTAGCGTCTCCGAGCAAGATTTTGCATTTCTTGCGACGGTCGGGGCAATGATTTATCGTAAAGGAGGGAAACAATATGATTCCAGCCTTGAAACTGATCAGCTTATGGCCCGCCTGCGTAGCATTGCCACTGAATAGCTGCTTGCCTAAGCCGGCAAGCATTTTCCCGCGTGTGTGTGCCAGCTAACGCTGGGTTTTCCTTATGTCCTCCTAAGATGCTCAAGCCTGTACAACAAGGTCAATGGAGCTAAGCATGGACACTCAATACAATCTGCGCGCGCATCGCGCACCCATTCCAGAAGAGGTGCCGCCCTTACCAGGCGATACACCAACACCTGAGCAAGATCCGGTGCCACATCCTGATCCCGTGATACGTGAGCCAGGAGAGCAAGCGCCGCCTCAAATACTTGACATTGGCAGTTAGGAGCGGCGTTGTACTTAACCAAGCCGTCAATAGATCAGCATGCATGAAATTCAGCCGGGCCAATCTTTAGCATTGCTTAAGGAACTGCATATCCTGACGCGCGACGGCAAAATGAACCAGGATAGTCGCCGTAAGCTTAAGCAAGTTAATCATCTAGTGCAATTCATAGAGCCGCTGCTTCTTACTTTGTTAGACACGCAGCCCGCGATATCGCTTGTCGACCATGGTGCCGGCAAGTCTTATCTAGGGTTTTTGCTCTATGATTTGTTCTTCAAAATGCGTGCTGATGCATCGCATATCTACGGTATAGAAACCCGTGCCGAACTGGTACAAAAATCCACGCAGCTGGCGAGTGAGCTAGGGTTTGCGCGCATGACGTTTTTAAATCTGAGCGTTGCACAATCAATCGCTTCGCCCTTATTACCCCTAACAGTTGATGTTGTTACTGCATTGCATGCATGCGATACGGCAACCGATGATGCCATTGCATTTGCGCTACATCGCCAAGCGCGCTTTATTGTTTTGGTACCGTGCTGTCAAGCTGAGGTCGCTTCATTTTTAAAGAAAAATAAATCGGCCCCTGGCCCGACAACGTCTTTGTCCGAACTTTGGCGTCACCCCCTGCATACTCGTGAGTTTGGTAGCCAGGTAACCAACGTGCTGCGATGCCTGCAACTAGAAGCACATGGCTACCAAGTAAGCGTAACAGAGTTGGTCGGCTGGGAACATTCCATGAAAAATGAATTGATTATTGCCAAACGGATGCAGGTGCCTCAAAAACGGCAAGCGCAACGTTTGCTTGAGGTGTTGGAAGAACTAGGTCTTGAGGCATTGAAAACACGTTTTTTTGCGTAAGGAAAATTATGTATCTTGATCATCCGCTTCTAACTGCCACCAACAGCGATAGTGAGCCGGACCGACTCGAGCGTTTGAATCGGGTCTATGGTTATGCAATCGGATTGGCCGATACAGACGGCAACCGGCAGTGCATCACGAAGCTGGCACGGTTGCATGACCACAAAGGCAGGTTGACCATTACATGGCGGCAAACACCAACAATGCCTGAAAAGGCCTATTTTTTGCGGGCTTGGCACAGCTTGATTGGCGATGGCTCCGACCATGTTGACCATAATTTAGAAGAAACCGACATTAATCGCTAGCGCTTGCCCAAAATTATATGAATACACCGATTGACGCACCTCCGGAATTGTTTTCATCCCAAGCGCCGCTCGCATTATGGGGCGGTATTGAATGCACAGTCGCGCGTGTGGGTGATATTTATCGTAACCAGGCAAGTGAAACCGGTCATGCCGAACGCATCGATGATCTCGACAGGATCGCCGAATTAGGCGTTCGCACCATACGTTACCCAGTACTTTGGGAAACCATTTCCCCAGATAACCCCGCGCAAGCGATATGGGCCTGGCATGATAGCCGCCTGCAACGGCTGCGTGAACTTGGCATCACGCCGATTGCCGGGTTAGTACATCACGGCAGTGGCCCGCATTACACCAGTCTTCTAGATCCAAAATTTCCAGAATTACTTGCCGAGCATGCCCGCCGTGTTGCATCACGCTACCCGTGGATCACACAATTTACGCCGGTTAATGAGCCACTGACTACCGCACGGTTTTCTGGTTTGTACGGCCATTGGTATCCACACGGGCGCAGCATCACGACTTTTCTGCGAACACTTGTTACTCAATGTCACGCAATCGTGCTGTCGATGCAAGCCATTAGGGAAGTCACACCGCATGCCCAGTTAATTCAGACTGAAGACCTTGGCAAGACTTTCAGCACGCCGCCGATGGATTATCAGGCCGAACATGAAAACCAGCGACGCTGGCTGGGATTCGATTTGCTATGTGGTCGTGTTGATGCCGAACACCCGTGGTACCGCCGGCTTTTGAGCGCAGGGATCGCGCCGGAAGTGCTCGTATTTTTTCAAAAAAGCGTATGCGCGCCAGATATCATCGGTGTTAATCATTACTTAACCAGCGAACGGTTTCTCGACCATCGCTATGAAAAATATCCGCAGCAGTACCAGGCCAACAATGACCGCGATGCTTACGCTGATCTGGAAGCGGTGCGCATCGAGTTTCCTGAGCCATGCACAGGCCCCCAGGCCCGGCTCATGGAGGCGTGGGAACGATATGGCTTGCCATTGGCCGTCACTGAAGCGCACCACGGTTGCAGCCGCGATGAGCAATTAAGATGGCTTGTTGAGGTATGGCAGGCTGCTAGTGCTGTGCGTGCCCAGGGTGCCGATGTGCGTGCTGTTACGGTATGGTCGTTGTTTGGCTGCGTCGATTGGAATACGCTACTAACTTGCGAAAACAATTTTTACGAAACCGGCGTATTCGATGCGCGCTGCCAACCGCCGCGTCCCACTGCGTTGGCGCTCGCCGTAGAAGCCCTGGCTAAAACCGGCCAGTTTGACCACCCGGTATTGGACCAGCTTGGCTGGTGGCATCGGGACGAACGCTATTATCATGCGCCGGCATCGCTCTTGGCGGGCAAGCGTACTACTCCACGGCGCATTGCCATTGCAGGCGCCACCGGAACCTTGGGCCAGGCGTTTGCACGTATTTGCGGCCATCGTGGGCTTGACTTTGATTTGCTGACACGTGCCGACATGGATATTACCGATGCTGCATCGGTTGAGGCAGCACTTGCACGGTATCGCCCCTGGGCTGTTGTCAATGCAGCAGGATATGTGAGAGTTGACCAGGCGGAGCAAGAAGCAGAACGTTGTTTCCGTGAAAATGCCACTGGTGCCGAAACTCTGGCCCGCGCCTGCGCACGTCTAGGTATTCCTTACGTCACCTTTTCATCCGATCTGGTGTTTGACGGCCTGCTCGGTCGTGCCTATGTAGAAAGCGATCTGGTTTGCCCAACCAGCACGTATGGCAGTAGCAAAGCGGCAGCCGAACGCTTGGTAGCAGATGCGTGGCCGGATGCGTTAGTGATCCGCACCAGCGCATTCTTCGGGCCTTGGGATCAATACAATTTCGTGCACGGTGTCATGGAAAACCTGCGGGCGGGAAGGGTGGTCGAGGCAAGCGGTCTGACCATGGTGTCCCCGACCTACGTTCCTGATCTGGTGCATGCAGCGCTTGACCTGCTAATCGATGGCGCCAGCGGGGTATGGCATCTTGCCAATCAGGGGCTTGTGTCTTGGCATGAGCTGGCGTTGCGAGTGGCACATGCAGCGTGCCTCGACACAAAAAATCTGCTGCGTAGCGAGCATGGCTCGTTCTGCGTAACCGGACTCACGAGTGAAAAAGGCTTGATTCTTCCACCCCTTGAAGAAGCCATCCACCGCTATGTACGCGATGTCGAGCAGCTGAAAAAATTAGCCTAGGCCATCAGAAAGATGACGCAGGAACATTTCTTTTCAATCGAAGGGAACAGCCTGCGCATGCGTTAATCCAATTGCATTCCCCACCAAGAATACGGTATGTTTGGCAAATTGAATTCATACCGTTATTTCGCCCATGACTAATTCCGATCTTACCAACACAGGTTTTCTAAACACCGAGGGCAATGCGCCAACGCCTGGTTCTGCCGGAGACCCTGTTTCTGCATTTGCGTATCCGCGGCCACAACTGGTACGCGACGACTGGGTGTCTCTAAACGGCCCCTGGCGTTTTACGTTCGACAATGAGCGGCAATTCGAGGATCCCAGTGATCCCATACCCTGGTCGGCAGAAATTTTGGTGCCATATCCGCCGGAGTCACAGGCTAGCGGCATAGGCGATCGTGGCTTTCATCGTTGCTGTTGGTACCAGCGCGACTTCACTTTACTGCCCAAGTCAGGCCGCGCATTGTTGCATTTCGGCGCGGTCGATTACCGGGCACGCGTTTGGGTCAATGGCCAATTGGTCATTGAGCACGAAGGTGGCCACACGCCTTTTACGGCTGACATTTCCCGCGCACTGGCAACAGATGGCCGCCAAATAGTGACTGTCTGGGTAGAAGATGATCCACTTGACTTGGCAAAGCCTCGCGGCAAACAAGATTGGCAATTAGAGCCGCATTCAATCTGGTATCCCCGCACTACTGGCATTTGGCAATCCGTCTGGCTTGAGCAGGTTTCGCACACCTACATCAGCAAGGTGCGCTGGACGCCGCATTTTGATGGCTTCGAGATCGGCTGCGAAACCTTCATTGTCGGTGATCTACAGGAAGGTCTGACGGTTGAGGCTCGAATTCTGCACGGAGATAAAGTACTGGCTGACGACCGGTACAAAGTCATTGGTGGCGAGGCGCACCGTAAGATCAGTCTGTCTGACCCGGGTATTGACGATTCCCGTAATGAATTGTTGTGGAGCCCAGAACGTCCAACCTTGCTGGATGCGGAAATCATCTTGCGCAAGGGCGATGTCGTGCTTGACCGCATTCGATCCTACACAGCCCTGCGCTCGGCGCACGTCAATCGTGATCGCTTCATGCTCAACGGCCGGCCATATCCCTTGCGCATGGTGCTTGATCAAGGATATTGGCCGGATACGTTGCTTACGGCGCCGTCAGATGATGCATTGCGCCGCGATGTCGAGTTGGCCAAGGAAATGGGATTTAATGGCGTACGCAAACACCAGAAAATTGAAGACCCGCGATACCTTTACTGGGCAGACAAACTAGGGCTTCTGGTATGGGAAGAAATGCCTTCGGCCTATCGTTTTAGTCCGTTGGCAATTCGCCGTATGGTCAAAGAATGGGGCGAGGTCATCGAACGTGATTACAGCCACCCGTGCATCATTACCTGGGTACCGTTCAATGAATCGTGGGGTGTGCCGAACCTGACCTCGACCCAGGCGCATCGCAACGCTGTCGAAGCGCTCTACCATTTGACCAAGACACTTGATGCCACGCGTCCGGTAATTGGTAACGACGGGTGGGAGGCATCGGCAACCGATGTATTAGGTATTCATGATTACGACGATAACCCCGAGCATCTACAGGCGCGGTACGGCGCTTCTCAGGCGCAGGATCTATTTGATCGGCGGCGTCCGGGTGGACGGATATTGACGCTTGACGGTTACCCGCACCGGGGGCAGCCAATCGTGCTCACAGAGTTTGGCGGCATCGCATTCAATAAAACACCGAATGAAAGCAGTAAAAAAGCCTGGGGCTATTCGAGCGTGACAACGGAAGCCGATTTTTTTCAGCGTTATCAAAAACTGCTACAGGTCGTCAACGATACGACCATGTTCAGCGGCTTTTGCTATACACAGTTTGCTGACACTTTCCAGGAGGCAAATGGTTTGTTATGTGAGGACCGCACACCGAAACTGCCCTTGGAACAAATTTACGCGGCAACAACCAACACGCGGTTCAACAAAGTGCCTGGTCAGGTGTATCCCGCCTCCGATAAGCCAGATCTTGAAGAAGGGCGATAGCCGTAAAGCCTATTAGACTTAGAGGCCAGTAGCCGGTAGACTATATCGCTTTTTAATAAAGCACTGAACATGGCCAGCAACACCGAGTTTCCCGAGGGCGCGCCTTTCGACCAAGATTTAGGCACTGCCGATGGCAACCCAGCCATTCGTAGCGTTCCCGCGGAGCAGATCGCCCGGGAAGTCGCTCGCCGTCGCACCTTTGGCATCATTTCTCACCCTGATGCCGGCAAAACCACGCTCACTGAAAAGTTATTACTATTTTCTGGAGCAATTCAGCTGGCCGGCACGGTCAAAGCGCGAAAAAGCGGCCGCCATGCCACGTCGGACTGGATGGAAATCGAAAAGCAGCGCGGCATTTCTGTTGCTAGTTCGGTCATGCAGTTTGAGTATCGCGATCACGTCGTCAATCTCTTGGATACGCCTGGCCATCAGGATTTTTCTGAAGATACTTATCGTGTGCTGACCGCCGTCGACTCGGCATTGATGGTGATCGACGCCGCCAAAGGCGTAGAAGCGCAGACCATTAAATTGCTCAACGTTTGCCGCATGCGCAACACGCCGATCATTACGTTCATGAACAAGATGGATCGGGAAACCCGTGATCCTCTGGAATTGCTCGACGAGCTTGAATCGGTATTGTCGATCCAATGTGCACCGGTAACCTGGCCAATTGGCATGGGTAAGTCCTTTCGCGGCGTGTATCACCTGCTTAACGATGAAATCATGCTGTTTGCCGCCGGCAGCGAAAAAGCCGACCAGACTTTTCAAGTGATTAAAGGCATCAATAATCCACAACTCGTAGAGATGTTTCCATTAGAAATCGAGCAATTGAAAATGGAAGTGGAGCTTGTGCATGGCGCATCCCATCCGTTTGATCTTGAGGCATTCCTGGCTGGTACGCAGACGCCCGTGTTTTTTGGTTCGGCTATCAATAATTTCGGCGTGCGGGAAATTCTCAATGCTTTGCTGGAATGGGCACAGCCACCGCGTGAGCGCAATGCCACGATTCGAGCCGTGTTGCCAAGTGAAATACCGTTTTCTGGATTTGTTTTTAAAATCCAGGCGAACATGGACCCGGCTCATCGCGACCGCATTGCCTTTCTACGGGTGTGCTCAGGCAGGTTCGAGCGGGGCATGAAAATCAAGCATTTACGCCTGGGTCGTGACATCAAGGTGTCAAGTGTGGTGACGTTTATGGCGGCCAGTCGTGAGCAGGTAGAAGAAGCGTATGCCGGCGACATCATTGGCCTGCCCAACCATGGCAATATGCAGATCGGCGACAGTTTTTCAGAAGGAGAATTGCTGCAATTTACCGGCATTCCCTATTTCGCCCCTGATTTTTTCAGGTCGGTTCGCATCCGCAATCCGCTGAAAATCAAACAATTGCACAAAGGCCTCCAACAATTGGGTGAAGAAGGTGCAGTACAGGTATTTAAGCCAGTCAATAGCGGAGAGTTGGTGCTGGGCGCCGTTGGTGTTTTGCAGTTTGAGGTCGTGGCTAGCCGTTTGCTTAACGAATACGGGGTCGATGCAGTATTTGAAGGCACCAGCATCAATAGCGCGCGGTGGATCTCCTGCGACGACAAGAAAATCCTTGCCGACTTCGAAAAATCACCTGCCGGCTACAACATTGCCCACGATGCAGCAGGCAACATAGCTTACCTGGCAAGCTCAGGTGTGAATTTAAAGCTCACCCAAGAGCGTTGGCCGCAGCTGACCTTTCATGCGACTCGCGAACATGCAGTTAAACTTTCGTAAATCAGGCACCAACCCAGGGCAAGCCCGCTACGCACCAGCCGTTGACTGTCTTTCGATGGCCAGCGCCATCTTTGTCGCCTTCAAATCCTTCCAGAATGTCCATACAGTGCTGGTAGCCGTTGGCAGCAGCCAAAGTGGCTGCGAAGCGGGAGCGCACTCCCGAGCGGCAGAGAAACAGCAGGGTGCGCTGAGTAGTGGCCAACATTGCAAGCTGGGCTAGAAAATTTGGATTGCGTGCGCCGCCTGGATATTGAGTCCATTCAATTGCCGCATGTTGAGCCTCCGGCAGTATCGCTCGGCCGATCCAGTCGCACTCGGCCCGGGTACGCACATCTACGAGCAGTACTTTAGTATCATGCTGCAGCAAGGTGTACGCCTCAACGGGCGTCAATGCACCCGCGTACGGCAGATAATCCTCGCGCGCCCGTTGTTTTGCAGCGGCAAGCACTGGGTCGATAATATTTGAAGACATGTTGGATTCCTGGGTAAGGCGTGGTGAAGGGCTGCTACAGTATCGAACAATCTTAACAAACAATCATCAGGGAACAAGCGCAAGAGTCTGCTATTATTTTGCGTCGGTTTTACGCATCAACAATATTGCATTTATTTAGGAGAGTTGCATGACCATGACGGCCGCAGAAGTCTTGAAGATGGTGAAGGATAACGAAGTCAAATTTGTTGATTTTCGCTTCGCCGATACACGAGGCAAAGAGCAGCACGTAACGGTGCCGGTATCGCATTTCGACATGGACAAATTCGAATCCGGTCATGCATTCGATGGTTCCTCGATTGCAGGGTGGAAAGGCATTGAAGCGTCTGACATGATCCTGATGCCCGACCCAAACACGGCAAATATCGATCCTTTCATGGAAGAGACGACGCTGTTCATGCAATGCGATGTGATCGAGCCGTCCGACGGTAAAGGGTATGACCGCGATCCACGTTCTATCGCCAAACGCGCCGAAGCTTATTTGAAGTCTTCGGGCCTGGGAGACACGGCTTACTTTGGCCCTGAGCCGGAGTTTTTTATTTTTGATAGCGTGCGTTGGAAGATCGGCATGGATGGCTGCTTCGTCAAAATCGGCTCGGAAGAGGCGTCCTGGAGCACCGGCGAAAAGCTTGAGGGTGGCAACACTGGCCATCGCCCAGCTGTCAAAGGCGGCTATTTCCCGGTGCCTCCGGTTGACAGCTTCCAAGACATGCGCTCGGAGATGTGTCTGATTTTGGAAGCTCTCGGCATTCCGGTCGAAGTACATCACCATGAAGTTGCCGGTGCGGGCCAAAATGAAATTGGCACCAAATTTTCGACATTAGTCGAAAGGGCTGACTGGACGCAAAATCTAAAATATGTCGTACTGAATGTTGCTCATACCTATGGCAAAACAGCAACCTTCATGCCAAAGCCAATCGTCGGTGACAACGGCTCGGGCATGCATGTGCATCAGTCAGTTTGGAAGAATGGCAAGAATCTCTTTGCCGGCGATGGCTATGCCGGGTTGTCGGAATTTGCATTGTTTTACATCGGCGGCATCATCAAGCACGCCCGTGCATTGAATGCCATCACTAACCCCGGCACGAATTCATATAAGCGGCTTGTGCCTGGTTTTGAGGCGCCGGTCAAGCTGGCTTATTCAGCGCGTAACCGCTCCGCATCGATCCGGATTCCGCATGTTTCAAACCCTAAAGGGCGCCGCATCGAAACCCGGTTTCCCGATCCACTGGCTAATCCGTATTTGTGCTTTGCCGCGTTGCTGATGGCTGGCTTAGACGGTGTGCAAAACAAAATTCACCCTGGCGAAGCTGCTTCGAAGGATCTGTACCATTTGCCGCCTGAGGAAGACGCACAAATTCCAACGGTTTGTTCTTCGCTTGAACAAGCGCTGGAATATCTGGATAAGGACCGTGAATTTCTTACCCGCGGTGGGGTGTTCTCCGACACGATGATTGATGCGTATATCGATCTAAAAATGCAGGAGGTCACACGTTTTCGCATGACAACGCATCCGGTCGAGTTCGATATGTACTTTTCACAGTGATATAGCAGCAGCATCGTAACATTTGGTTGCAAAAAGTGGGAGACGACCGTTCGTTTCCCGCTTTTTTTTGCGCAATTTTCATTGCGCAACTCCTAGTACACCTGCCAGAATTGTTGCGGGAAGTCGTGAAACTTCTTGCTAACATTTGTATTGGGGCAATTCTTATCCTACACTTGGAGCCAGCATAACTGTTTCTATCGAGAAAGTTTATGAAGCATCAACTCTCTGCATTATTACTGCTGTCATCGGTATTCACCCTGGCCACACCTTGGGCATCTGCGCAAAGTGAAATTTTCCTTTGCGATGATGGCCGGGGCGGCAAGGAATATAAAAATACCGGCACCACGAAGGGTTGCAAACGAATTGATCTGCCAGGTATTACGACAATCCCAGGATTGCCGCGCAAGCCGGCCGCAGTGGTTACAACCAACCCGCGTCAGGCAAGTTCGGTGAGTTCACCGGCAGATTTTCCTAGAGTCGACGGCAATACCCAAAAATCGCGTGATAATGATCGCCGTCAGATATTGCTTGATGAAATGCGTAATGAAGAACTGAAGCTGGCATCACTGCGGCGCGAATTTAACAATGGCGAACCAGAGCGTCGGGGTGACGAACGCAATTATGCAAAATATCAAGAACGCGTGGCTGGGATGAAAGACGAACTTGGCCGTACTGAAAAAAACATTGACGCCTTGAAGCGCGAAATTGGTAATTTAAAATAGCGTTGTTTCTCAAGGTGCAAATCAATGTTGCAATAGCTCTTGTGTTGGTGATGGCTGCATCGCTGGCGTGGCGCTATTTCTCTAAGCGGCCGAAGCGTCGGCAACAGGATCATCTATTAAAAACCGGCCAGGCACAGCTGCAGGCATTCAATGATTCCTTGCCCGTGGCTTTGTTTATGACGGATCTGCTCGGTAATGCCACCTACGTCAACAAAACCTACGAGGCACTCTCTGGCGCCACCGCGCAGCAACTCGTTGGTAACAAATGGTTTCGGTGCCTGCACGGCACAGAGCAGGAAGCGGCGGCTGGTGGGTGGGTCGCGGCAATTGCGCAACAGGTACCGTACCATGGCGTACACCGGGTCCTGCGGCCGGGCTGTAAGCCATGGTGGGGATCGTTTAAAGCTGTTCCGATGTTGATTGACCAACAGGGGAGCGGCTATGTCGGCAGCGTCGAAGATATTACCGGGCGTCTGGAGGCAGAAAAAGCGTTGCGCACCAGCGAGCAACGGCTGCGCCTGATCACTGACAATATTCCTGCGCTTATTGCCTACGTCACACCGGACCAGCGCTTAGCGTTTGCCAACAGCCGCTATCAGGCAGCGTTCAATCTGCCCGCAACCGGGCCAACCGGTATGTTGGCACAGGATGTACTGGGTGCCGATGTCTACGCCCAAAGCTTGCCCTATGTCGAAGCGGCATTGCACGGTACCCCCGGCACCTTCGAGCGGCTGGTGACTCATGTGGGCCAGTTGCGTTGGGAACGAGTGAGCTACATGCCGGAGGCTGACGAACAACAGCGCATTGCAGGTTTCTTTTCGCTAGTAGAAGATATTACCGAGCTCAAGCAAGCGCAGCATACCTTCGCCAAAAGTGAGATGCGTTTGCGCATGATCACTGACAACCTGCCGGCGCTCATCGCCTATATTGACCGTGACGAACGCTATCGTTTTTGCAACGGCTATTACGAAACAGTGCTCGGCTTAAAACCTGAAAAAATATTAGGCGCCAAACTTGAGGAAGTGATTGGATTAAAAAGTTATAAAGAAATGAGCCCGCATATCGAACGTGTATGGGCGGGTGAGCGGGTCAGCTTCGAACCCACAAAATTAGAGCCGGGAAAAGACCGACATTTTATGTATGACTTCATCCCCGATTTTGGCATTGACAAAAGCGTGGTCGGCTTTTATTCGATGGTCATGGATATTTCGGCGTTAAAGAAAGTCGAAAACCAGTTACGCATTCTTGCACGCTTCGATTCTCTGACTGGACTGCCCAATCGCAACCACTTCGAAGAAAAACTCGATGAGGCCATCGCCCGTAGCCGCCGTAGCCAAAGAATGATGGCCGTGATGTTTCTTGATATCGATCATTTTAAAGACATCAACGATACGATGGGCCATCACGGTGGCGATAGCGTTTTGCGTGAAGTCGCCTGTCGGCTACAGCGCTGCGTGCGCAAAACCGATACGGTCTCGCGTCTTGCAGGGGACGAATTCACCATTATTCTTGAGGGCCTGCAGGCTGAGGAAGAAAGCGCAATGGTTGCAAACAAAATTATCCATGCCATGCAAGAAAATTTTGTGGCAGGCGATGTCGCCTGCGCCGTGACCCTCAGCATCGGTATCGCGATCAGGCGTGCTGATGAAATTGATGCGGAACTACTACTGCAACGTGCAGATAAAGCGTTGTACGCAGCCAAATCGGCAGGGCGCAATCAGTTTCAAAATTCGGCAAATTAAAGCCGTGTTTATTCCTCGTTCGAGGGTAACCTAATCGTATATTGCCCCGGCTTTTCGTCACGTACAATCAAGAGCATGTTGTGTTTTTGTGCATCTTCTACCATCTCCCGAAATGAGCGGTAGCCATAAAAAGATTCGGTAAAACCAGGCTTGCGGCGCTTCATGGTTTGCTTGACCATCGAGCCCCACATCCTTTCCTCGCCACGTTCGGCAATCAATGCGTCAATTGTCTCGACGATCAGATCGAACCCTTCCTGGCGACGTTCTTCTAAACGCTCGTCTTCAGGTTTTTGTGCAGGTGCAGAGGCCAGTGTGGTGAGAGTCGCTGCAACTGTGCCAGATACAGCAGTTTCCATGATTGCGCACGGTGCAGGCGCTGGGTTTGGTGGCACAGCCTTATTATTTTCGCCAGTGGTAATCGGCTTTGCAGCAGGTTTTTTCACCGCCGGGCGACGTTTTGGTTTTTGCTCCCGCACGAGGTCGTCATAAAAAATAAACTCGTCGCAGTTGGCACTGAGCAGGTCGGAAGTTGAACTCTTGACGCCGATGCCGATCACGTATTTATTATTTTCTCGAAGCTTCGATACCAGCGGCGAGAAATCCGAATCACCACTGATGATCACGAATGCGTCGACATGCGCTTTGGTGTAGCACAAGTCCAGCGCATCGACAACCATGCGAATATCGGCTGAATTCTTGCCTGACATGCGCGCATGCGGTATTTCGATCAGCTCGAATGCCGCTTCATGCATCGTATTCTTGAATTCCTTATAACGATCCCAGTCGCAGTAGGCTTTCTTGACGACGATGCTGCCTTTTAGCAGCAGGCGCTCCAGCACCCGGCGAATATCAAATTGTGCATATTTTGCATCCCGCACACCCAACGCAACGTTTTCAAAATCACAAAACAATGCCATGTTGGTGATTTCGGTTTGTCCTGCCATATGTGTCCTCTGATAATTTAATCTATGGTCGCAATCACCGGCGTATGGTCCGAAGGCTGCTCCAGTTTTCTGGGGGCTTTGTCGATGATGCAGGCAGTGCACCGAGCGGCCAGGCTCGTCGATAGCAGGATATGGTCAATACGCATGCCTGCGTTGCGGCGAAACGCCATCTGGCGATAATCCCACCAGCTAAAGATTCGTTCTGGCTGCTCGAACAGGTGAAATGCATCGGCCAGGCCAAGGGCAATCAAGCGCTCAAATGCTTCGCGCTCCGGCTCCGATACCAGCACCTGGCCCACCCATGCAGCCGGGTCGTGTACATCCCGGTCGGCAGGCGCAACGTTATAGTCACCAAGAATTGCCAGCTCCGCATGCTCTGCCAATTCTGCGGTGAGCCATTCGTGCAAGCCATCGAGCCAGGCCAGCTTGTATTGGTATTTATCCGACCCCACCGATTGACCATTGGGCACATAGGCGCAGATGACGCGCATCCCGCCAATGGTCGCCGCCAGCAAGCGTTGCTGCTCGTCGATAAAAAACGGATTGTTCTTAACTATCTGCGTAATCGGCAACGTCGAAATAATCGCCACACCGTTGTAAGTTTTTTGGCCTGAATACGCCACATGAAAACCAGCGGCTTCGATTTCAGCCGCCGGAAATTTATCATCGCTCGTTTTTGTCTCTTGCAGGCAAAGCACTTCCACCGGATTAGCCGCCAGCCATTGCAGCACATGGGGCAGTCGTACTTTAAGCGAATTGACGTTCCAGGTGGCTATTTTCACAGCAATAAGCTTCCTACCCTACCCGGCTGACAAGAAACGCCGTCAACAACGGCACCGGCCTTCCAGTAGCGCCCTTGGCACCGCCGCCTTTCCATGCCGTGCCGGCAATATCGAGATGCGCCCAGGTGTATTTGCGGGTGTAGCGCTCTAGGAAACAGGCCGCCGTGATGCTGCCACCACCAGGCGACCCGATATTGGCCATGTCGGCAAAATTTGATTTCAACTGGTCGTTGTAAGCTTCGCCCAAGGGCATGCGCCATGCGGTATCGCCGGTTTGCTTGCCGGCTTTTAAAAGCGCGTTGGCAAGCTCATCATGCGCTTCGTCATCACGGGTGAACAAACCCGAGTTGTGGTTGCCGAGCGCAACGACGCAAGCGCCTGTGAGCGTGGCGATATCAATGACCGCGGCCGGCTTGAAACGCTCCACGTAGGTAAGAGCGTCGCACAACACCAATCGGCCTTCAGCATCGGTATTTAAAATCTCGATGGTTTGCCCCGACATGGAGGTAACGATGTCCCCTGGGCGTGCAGCACTGCCCGAAGGCATATTTTCACAGGTAGGTATGACGCCAATAACGTTAAGTTTCAAACCCATCTCTGCGATTGCGCGGAAGGTGCCCAGCACTGATGCTGCACCACACATGTCGTATTTCATCTCATCCATGCTGGCACCCGGCTTAATCGAGATGCCGCCTGAATCGAAGGTGATGCCTTTGCCCACAAGTACGGTCGGTGCATCTTTTGCCTTACCACCCATGTGCTTGAGTACGATGAATTTTGGTGGTTCGACACTGCCACTGGTGACTGCAAGGAAGCTGCCCATCTTTAACGCTTCAAGCTGCTTGCGATCCAGGATCTCCACGCCAAGCGAGAATTCCTTTGCCAATTTTTTTGCCGTGTTGGCAAGGTAGGTGGGTGTGCAAATATTAGGCGGCAGATTGCCCAAATCCTTGGCAAACGCCACGCCACTGGCCATCGCCTGACCGGCCATGATGGCTGCCTTACCGGCATCGACTGTGTGTGCCGGTAAGGCAAACGTAATTTTCTTGACACCTTGAGCCGTCTCTTTTGGTTGGCTCTTTAACCCATCGCTGCGGTAGGCAGTATCGGCTACCGCGAGGATGGCAGAGTGCACTACCCATGCCGCATCACGATCTTTCACACCATCTGTAGGCAAGGCCATCCATGCATCTTGGGCGCCTATGTTGGCAAACACTTTGACGACGGCAGCCGTTGCGCTGCCAAAATCCTTCTCCGTCATTAGCTCGCTTTTGCCAAGGCCAACTAGCAACAACCGCTGTGCAGCAATGCCTTCAAGATTGCGTAGCATGAGGGTACTGCCGGGTTTGCCAGAGATATCGCCCGACTTTAATGCCAAGGTAACTGCACCACCAAAATCAAGTTGCTGCGCCTGCTCCGAGAGCTTGCGGTTTTCATAAACGCCCACCGCGATGCAACCGGTTTTTACTGCAGCAATCGGTGTTTTTGCGTCAAATGTTTTTATGCTAAAGTCCATGCGGCTCTCCGTTTATCTCATGCAATTATAAGCTTCTAATGATCTTTCAGCGCGCGCTGCGTCGCGAATTGCTTAGCACCGCTGGCGCAGTTTTCACGACGCTTTTTACCATTACCATCACTGTTGTCCTGATCCGAATTCTTGGGCAGGCCGCCGGCGGCAGAGTGGCATCCCAAGATGTTCTGGCGCTGCTGAGTTTTGCCGCATTGACCATCTTGCCGGTGCTATTAATTAACACAGGGTTCATTGCCGTGCTGTTGGTGGTTACCCGTAGTTACCAGGATTCGGAGATGGTCGTGTGGTTCACTTCCGGGGTGAGCTTGCAACGGTGGATAAGACCAGTATTGTCTTTCGGCCTGCCCATTGTGCTTGCCACTGCTCTGCTTAGCCTAACCGTCACACCTTGGGCTCATCGGCAAAATGCCGAGTTTAGGGAGCGGTTCGAGAAGCGTGAAGACATCGCCAAGGTCTCACCTGGCCGATTCCAGGAATCGGCCAGCGCCGACCGGGTATTTTTTGTCGAAGGTATTTCGGGCGATGCCAGCAGAGTACGCAACATATTTGTCAATACCAACCGCGATGGCCGCACCGGTATCGTTGTGGCAAAAGAAGGTTTCATTGAATTTAATCCCTCTGGCGACAAATATCTCGTGCTCCTAAAAGGTAGGCGTTACGATGGCGTACCAAACCAATCTGATTTTCAGGTGATGGAATTTGAGCGGTATGGTTTGCTTATTACCCGTCAGTCGCAAATGATTGTCGGTGAAAAATCCTCTCGTACTTTGCCATTGGCGCAACTGCTTGAGCAGCCAACCCCCGCCAATCAGGGTGAGTTGGTATGGCGCATCGCCTTGCCGATTATGGGCGTATTGTTGTTGCTGGCGGCAATACCATTGGGGTTCGTCAATCCACGCAGTGGCCGTTCGATTAACGTCATTATCGCTCTGCTGCTCTATGTTTTTTATAGCAATATGGTCAGCGTTATTCAGTCTGGCGTGGCACAAGGCCGGCTGTCGATGTCGCTTGCGTGGTGGCCGATGCATCTGGTAACAGCGCTATTTATTGCTTTCCTTTTTCTATGGCGAGTAAAGGTGAACAGCCGTTACCATCCACTGGTCTTCTGGGCTTTGCTTAAACGGCGGCTGCTTCCATCAAGGAGTGATTCATGAGCGTGTTGCAAAAATATTTTGCACGGGAAATCGTACGCTCTGTAACGTTTGTGTTGATCGCTTTCCTGGCGCTTTTCGCGTTTTTCGATCTCATCAATGAATTGCCCAACATCGGCCGCGCTGGCTATCGCTTGCAGCATGCCTTTATGTTTGTTTTTCTGGGGCTGCCTGGCTATGTGTATGAACTCATGCCAATTGCCGCCTTGATCGGCACGATCTATGCACTTTCGCAATTTGCCGCCCGTTCAGAATTTACGATCATGCGCGTCTCCAGCATGTCTACGGCGACTGTTGGCCTGATGCTGGCGAAGATCGGTGCGTTGTTCGTGCTGCTGACTTTTGTTTTTGGGGAATTCATTTCGCCTTACTCAACCGATACCGCCAAGCGCTTAAAGCAAGAAGCGCGAGGCAGGGCAATGTCGCAAGAATTTCGCTCGGGTCTTTGGGCCAAGGACGTGATTCGACAAAACGGCATTAAGGGGGAGGCGATCGGCTCGCGTTTTGTCAATGCCAAACTAATGCAACCAAACGGACAATTAATCGGCGTTCGTTTATATGAATTTGACCGAAATTTTCGCTTGATCGCCTCGATTATTGCTGAAAACGCTCAATACAGTGGCCAGAATCGATGGCAGTTGGGCAAGGGCTCTGAAACGCGGTTTACGACACTTGCACTTAATAGCCATGCATCGGTTGGCGACATGAACAGCGCCATCACAACAACAGCATTCACACAGCGAGAATTGGTCTCAGAAATTACTCCCGAAATACTGGCGGTATTATTTACCGACCCTAATCGTATGTCGGTTACTGATCTACAAGCCTATACCCAACACCTTACCGACAATCGCCAGCAAACCGAACGTTACGAAATCGCTTTTTGGAAAAAAGTAATTTACCCTTTCGCCGTATTTGTGATGATGGCGCTTGCGCTGCCTTTTGCCTACTTACAGACCCGCAGCGGCGGCATTAGCTTAAAGATTTTTATCGGCATCATGATCGGCGTGAGCTTTCAGCTGCTCAACAACCTGTTTTCGCACCTCGGCTTATTGAATGGTTGGCCGCCGCTAGCCACTGCAATATTGCCCAGCACATTATTTTTGCTAGTAGCGATTGGCGCCCTACGTTGGGTCGAGCGTCATTAGTTGCAGGTAATCACACCTTAGGAGCTCACATGGCATCATCTTTGACAACAGCGCTAATCTTGTTTGCGCATGGCGCACGCGACCCACGTTGGTCTGCGCCCTTTTTGCGCTTGCAGCAACTCACACAGGCCCAGATGCCCGACACAGGCGTCCACCTTGCTTACCTGGAGTTGATGGAGCCCAGGCTGCCCGATACGGTTGCCAGGCTCGCATTGGAAGGGTGCAAGCATGTGACGATTGTGCCGGTATTTCTGGGGCAAGGCGCCCATGTATTGCGCGACCTACCACTCATTATCGAGCAATTGCAATTTGACCATCCGGAAATCGATGTTGCCGTGGCAGGTGCGGTAGGAGAAAACCCGGAGGTGCTGGATGCAATCGCGCGTTATTGCATCGGTACCGTCGGCAATACGGCGAACGAACCACCGCTTTGATTCATGCTTGACCTATACGTCGGTAATAGTTTTTTGTAAGGTGTACAACGAGGTCGACACGTTCTTTTACAGCAAGTCGCTCGTTGTCTCTAAATGCAGTTATCCATTCCTGTTCCGACATGTGCGCCGGCTGAGGGTCAAGTGCTTCTTCCCTTTTTTTCCGTTCTTGCGCTAATTTCAGGAATTTCTCCGGGCAACCACGCTCTACTGCTTTTTGCCAAGGATGCCAATTCGCCATAAATTGCAATGGCGCTTCGCTTTTACTGCGTTCGTTAACGCGCTTGATGGCGCTCGCGAGATCACTGTCATAAATCTCTGTAGAAAAGGTAAAGATCATTGCGTCTGAGACCAATGGTAACTGCAACGACTCGGTGAGCTTTATATGAAAGCCAAGGCGTACCTCAATTGCATCCGGCGTAAAGTTGTTCAGGCGAAGGGCTGCCACTTTTTCATCAGCGATTTTTTCAACTTCAGACAACCTATACATTTCCATGCCTGTCGCATGAAGATCTTCGAGACTGTTCGCACCACACTCTGCATCATGATCGATCCTGGCTAGTTCCATATCGTCAAGTGCCAACGCCACGCGGTCGCCACAACTCGTTGATGCACTTTCGCTGATAGTGAAACATAACTTGCGTAGAGCGGGGTCTTTAGCCATAGCTTCGAGTAGCCCCTCGACGCGCGCTCTTAAAACTGGCCGATAGGCTGGGCTTTCATATTCAGCAGTGCCCTCTAATCGATCTAAAAAGCCTGCAAATGTTAGTGCGTAGTCTTCTTGCGCAATTGCACCCCACAGAGCTTCGCGCGCATGAGTGTTTTTAGTCGGCGGATGCCATTTTTGCAGCGCGCTTGTCATGGTTTGCGCATCACCTACAATATGCGCATGAGGGAGTTTGTCAGCGGCACCGGCATTGAACGGGTTGGCAACCGGTGTGGGTGACGTAATGGCTGTAACAATTGATTCGGGTAGGGCACGCAGGCGTGCTAATTCTTTTTCCGGCAATGGGTTGTCTGCTGCTAAAAAGACACCAACTTTTATTCGTGGGCTGAACAGTATTTTGGGCAACTCTACAAGCTGATTACCTGAAACAATAAGTTCGTACATCGGCTCCGGCACTCGTGGCAGACGCTTTAACTGATTACACTGTGCATGCATCGATTGCAGCCGTGGCGGTAGATCGGGTAATTCCTCTATAAAATTATAATTAATCGCTAATTGCTTCAAATTGCGCGGCAGCGGCGGCAGACGACGCAAATAATTGCCGGTCAGTCGAATATCTTCTAATGCAGAAGGAAGTTTTGAAATAGTCGTTAAGTAATTCTGTGCAACCCATAATTCTTGCAAGCCGTCTGGCAAAGTTGGAAGGTGACGGAGATGATTTTGGTCAGCTTCGAGAGAAAGCAGGCTGTTCGGTAAGGCTGGCAATTCAGTCAATTTATTGGAGTTGATTTTTAATGCGCCAATATTGGGCGGCAACTGTGGCAAAGATTGTAATTTGTTTCCATTGACTTGAAGTATTAACAAGCTACTTAAATTTTTTAGGCAGGGTGGTAAGGACGTTAGGCCAAGGTTTGATATGTCTAAAGAGCCGCTCTTACTTTTATGGGCTTCTAAAATAAAATAACCGGCTGTTCGCCGTCCATCTTTTTCACCGGGTGGAGAGTTTCCTGTCCATTTTTTGACCAACGACTTTACCGAATTTCTATTCAAAAGCCCGTCGGTAATCCACGCCCTGGTGCTAGGACGGGCTACATATGTTTCTTGTTCAACTTGCGGTACGGTATTAAAACGTACGCCTCCTGTCGTATTAACAATTGTTGTAGGTGACGCGTCTGCTAACTGCACGAGCGTGCTGTGATGGAGCGGATTATGGGCTATATCAAGTATGCCGCCGCTCACTGCTGTTGCGATGCCGGCCGGTAGGTGCTCGATCTCATTATGGCGCAAGTCCAACATCGCAAAATGCCCGGTTAAGGGTTGAAGCGTTTTGAGTTTGTTATGTGAAACCGTTAGCATCGTCAATGAATTCGGCAAAACGGGCAAATGCTCTAACCGATTATTCCCACACTGGATCTCCAGCATTTTTGGTGGAATTGGCGGAAGCCATAAAAGCCGATTACACGATACAGAAAGGTATAGAAGATTTAGTGGCAGTTCTGGCAGTGAGGCTAGGCGGTTGAAGTCCGCACCCAGCACTGTTAGTGTTTGAGGGAGCTCAGGTAGGGAGATTAAGCGATTAGCGCTAAGATCCAAGTGATCTAAACGCGGTGGTAAAGCTGGCAACGTCGTTAGTTTATTGCACCGGAGATTAAGAACGGTGACGCTAATGAGCAGGTGAAAAACAGGGGGTAAGGAACTTAAATTTAATTCTCCAAGTGAAATAGTGCCCGGCTTCATGCACTCCATACGGGTATTTGACTCGTAGTGATGTAAATCATTGAGTATGGTCGCCGCTTTACGCCGGCTTGCTGACTCTTCAACCGGCCCGCTGGCTACCCACTGTTGCACTGTCTCACCAAAAGAAAGATGGCGAACTTGAGGGGTAGGTTCCAATGATGCCGCGTTGCGCGCAGCCGCTCTTATTTCCATCAGCGCGTGTCGCGACTTTGCCCTGCCGGTCCGTGTAGTATCGGCAACACTCCCAGTACCTGCAATGCTGGCGCCATGTGCGGGTGCAGCTTGCGTCGAAGGCGTGACAGCCGAGCTAGGTGTTGTAGTCTGTGATGATGGCCGCTGCGTATTGGAATAATTAGCACGTGCGGTATCGTTAGAAATGTTGGGCATGGAGAATTTTTAAAACGCGAACTATGGGAATATGTTGTTATAAATAAACAACAAGCGAGTGACTCAAAAAGACTGCATGCGCAGGAAAGCTCAACCCGCGATAGATGTCTATATTGCCATAGTCTGATTTAGAAAATGAGAACATTTCCATCAATTGTTCTTTAATAAACAATAGATGAAACCTTTTGCACAATCTGGCTTTTATGTGTCGTTACGTTTTGTTAAAGCCGCGCCAATCATCACTAACACAGGCCCCGTCATTCCTGGCAGCCCATTTGCCAGATCGGCGAGCGCCATCCGCAACACTCTTTCATTATCACGGCTGCAGTTTTCAACCACGATGACCGGTGTGCTTGGTAGGTGACCTGCCGCCAGCAAGGCATTGGCAGTATTGACGACCTCCCGCCCGCCCATGTATTGCACCAAAGTATCAGCCAATGGCATGTTTCCGGCGTGGGATTTGGTCGGATCAGTGGTAGAGGTAAAAAACGCAACGCTGCGCGATACACCACGTACTGTCAATGGCTGGACTGTGGCAGCTGCGGCTGCTAAAGCGGTAGTGATGCCCGGCACAACATCGAACGCGATACCCGCTGCTTCCAATGCTCGGATTTCTTCATCGGCGCGCCCGAACAACATTGGGTCGCCACCTTTTAACCGTACAACACGGGCGTAATGTTGCGCATAGTAAATTATTTGCGCATTGATTGACGCTTGCACGACAGAAGGCTGGCCGCATCGTTTGCCTACCGCAACCTTAATTGCCGTCGGGCACAATGCCAGCATATCGGGAGTAACCAAGGCATCGTGGAGTACAACATCAGCCGTGGCAAGAAGCTGGGCACCCCGTACAGTGATCAAGTCGGCTGCCCCCGGCCCTGCGCCAACAAGCCATACGTGTCCGGCAGCCATTTTTACAGGCGAATCATGCCTGCCGCTACTGTCTGGTGCGTTACCTCGTCAATCAAGATGAATGCACCGGTCGAGCGGATCGCGGCATAGGCGTCTGCAGCCAAAGGCTGTTGAACAGTCAGCGAGATGCTGGCAATGTCATTAAGCTGCAAGCCAATTGCCGGACGGTTTTCCTGGGTGTTGATATCGAGCACCGACTCCACAGCCGTCACACGGGCCCCAACTTGGCGAGTGGTGTGCTTGAGCCAGTATTTGCGGCGCATGTCGAGTGGCTCTTCCGAAAGCCAGCAAACATCTGCTGTAACGGCTTTTAACACGGTAGCAGGGCGCTCTGCCGGTACCAACATGTCGCCCCGTGAAATATCCACATATTGATCCAGCAGGATCGTGACCGACTGGCCCACCACTGCATGCTCAAGAGAGCCATCCAGAGTGGTAATTTCTTTTACGGTTGCCAGCTTGCCGCTTGGTTGCACTAATAAACGGTCTCCCTTGCGCACGCTACCTGCTTCGATGCGGCCCATGTAACCCCGAAAATCATTGGCTTCATGGCCATTGTGTCGAGCCACGAGCTGCACCGGAAACCGCAAGGGATCATCATGGCATTCGTCATAGACCGGAAGCGATTCAAGCATTTCAATTAATGTCGGCCCGCTGTACCAAGGCATGCGCTCGCCAGCATCGACGACATTGTCGCCGGTCAGTGCAGACAGCGGGATCGGGTGGATGTCCTTTAACCCGAGTTGCCGGGCAAAGACGGTGTAGGCAGCCACGATCCGGTCATAAACCACCTGGTCGTAATCCACCAGATCCATTTTGTTGACGGCTACGATCACGTGCTCGATTTTTAGCAGGTGTGCAATGGTCGAATGGCGTTTTGTCTGGATCAGCAATTCCACGCTGCCGTCGTCCCCGAGCTTGACTTTTGAGACGTCGATCAAAATGATCACGGCATCGGCTGTCGATGCGCCGGTGACCATATTACGGGTGTATTGCTCATGGCCGGGGGTGTCGGCAATAATGAACTTACGCTTGGGCGTAGCGAAATAACGATAAGCCACATCAATGGTGATACCTTGCTCGCGCTCGGCTTCCAGGCCGTCGGTCAATAACGAAAGGTCGATCGTGTCACCAACGGTGCGCTTGTGCTTGGCGCGCGACATCGCATGCAGCTGGTCGGCAAAAATACCTTTGCTGTCAAACAGCAGGCGACCGATCAACGTGCTTTTGCCATCATCAACGGAGCCGGCGGTAATGAAGCGCAGCAGGCCACGTTCAACAGCAGCCTCGGCGGTGCCAACAGTCATTGCAGTCATCAGAAATACCCTTCTTTTTTGCGTTTTTCCATCGAGGCTTCCGAAGTCTGGTCATCCATGCGGGTCGCGCCACGTTCAGTAATTTGCGTGATCGCGGTTTCAGCAATGATGGCGTCGACCGTGCCGGCGTCAGAAGCAACCGGGCAGGTGCAGGAAATATCGCCGACTGTGCGAAAACGCACCGTCATGGTTTCGACTGCTTCACCGGGTTTTGGTGGTGTCAGGTCAGTCAGTGGTACCAACAGGCCATTGCGTGGAATCACCTGGCGTTGGTGCGCAAAATAGATCGGCGGCAGCGCCAGTTTTTCGCGGGCGATATATTGCCAGACGTCGAGCTCTGTCCAGTTTGAAATCGGGAATACCCGCATGTTTTCACCAGGGTGAACCCGTGTGTTGTACAAGTCCCAAAGCTCGGGGCGTTGCGCTTTAGGATTCCATTGGCCGAATTCATCGCGGAATGAAAATATCCGTTCCTTGGCACGCGCCTTTTCTTCATCGCGCCGGGCGCCGCCGATGCAGGCGTCGAATTTGTGTTCAGCAATTGTCTCGAGCAACGTTATGGCTTGGGCAGCATTGCGGGAATCGGTTTGCGGATTACGCAGCCGTACTGTGCCACGGCGGATCGATTCCTCGACTGAGCCTACGATCAGGCGTTCACCCAGCTCTGCAACACGCTGGTCGCGGAAAGTAATGACTTCGGTAAAATTGTGGCCGGTGTCGATATGCACCAATGGAAAAGGGAATGCACCAGGCCGAAATGCTTTTTCGGCGATTCGCAGCAGCACCACCGAATCCTTGCCACCTGAAAAAAGCAGCGCTGGGTTAGCACACTCGGCAGCCACTTCCCGCATGATATGAATCGCTTCGGATTCGAGCCAGTCCAGATGACGTTCATTTAGGGCGCCGGCGGGCAATGATGGTTCAACGACAGGTTTCATGAATATTCAAGCAAGTAAAGTGAAGTGAATCAATGGTCGACACGGTTGTCGGGCTCGGTCACCGGGTCAGGCGGCGGGTTCGATAGGGGCGAGGGCAGGGTGCCGGAAACACTGGCTGATTTGATGCGGATGAGTTTGCCATCCACCACGTGCAGCCCGCACTCCTTGGAGTCAGGGTTTTCCCACCACCAGCGCCCGGCACGTATATCTTCTCCGGGCTGAATCGCCCTGGTGCAGGGCTCGCAACCGATCGACGGATATCCCTTGTCGTGCAGCGGGTTGTACGGCACGTCATTGGCGCGGATGTATTGCCATACGTCTTCTTCAGACCAGTCAGCCATAGGATTGAATTTGGCCATGCCATGCGCTTCGTCGTGCTCCTGTACATCGAGCTCTGCGCGAGTAGTAGATTGCGCCCGGCGCTGCCCGGTGATCCAGGCTCTATTGCCAGCCAGGGCACGGTTCAGGGGATCGATCTTACGAATACGGCAGCACTCTTTACGCATCTCGATGCTGTCGTAAAAGGCGTTCAAACCATGGTTGGTAACATACGCCTCGACTGCCGCGGTATTGGGCTTGAACGGCGTCACGTCGTAGTCGTAATTGCTCTTGATCCTATCGAGCATCGACAATGTTTCTGCATGCAGGCGCCCGGTTTCTAATGTAAAAATAGCGATCGGCAACCCCGCTTTGAGGATCAGGTCGGTCAACACCATATCCTCGGCTGCCAGGCTGGAAGCAAATACGGCAGGCGAGAAATCGGCGGCAATACGTGCCAGCGTTGCGTTGGTGGCGCCGACCAAGGCCGGATCCACTGTTGCAATCGCACCAGGGTTCACGCCGGTGCTCCAGGCCTGGCTGCCCGTCTGAACAGTGGTGTTTTTTGATCCCACGATGTTTGATAGCTCTCAGAAAAATCCGTCAAGCCTTTCAGCGCATCATGGATATTGCGATCTTCACGGGTGGCAAAGGCATCGAACCCCACGCGGTGCATGTAAAAAAGCTGGTCGCGCAAGACATCGCCGATTGCGCGTAGCTCGCCCTGGTAACCCAGACGACTGCGTAAATTAAAGGCAATCGAATACCCACGTCCATCGGTAAATTTCGGAAAATCTACAGCGATTACCTGCAACTTACTTAAATCATCTTTCAATGCTTCCGGGCGGTCCGCTGCGCCGAGCCACACGCCGATGTTGGTACGCCCGGCCAGGGTGGCTTGCTGCGCTTGCCATACTGACAGAGGCACGAGCGTGGGGGATGCCGGTACTGCGACATCGGCAGCATTGTCGCCCTCGGTCAGCTTCAGTACTATCCAATCGTCGCTGACCACTTGCCGGTTTTTAATGATTTCACGCATGTGCATCTTCTCCCGCAACGTGCTTGTTCTTGATCGGCGTGGCGTACACATGTTCTTTAAAAGGCGCCATGCCCAGTCGCTGCACGGTTTCAATGAACGGCTCGTTCTCCATCCGGTCACGTACGTACACCTGCAGCAGCCGCTCGATCACCGTTGGCATTTGGTAAGCTGAAAACGAGGGCCCGATGATCTTGCCGATCGCGCTGTAATTGCCCTGCGCGCCACCAATCGATACCTGGTACCACTCGGAGCCATCTTTATCCACGCCTAAAATACCGATATTGCCGACATGGTGGTGGCCACAGGCATTGATGCAGCCTGAAATATTGAGTTCGATCTCACCAATGTCATGCTGAAAATCCAGGTCGTCAAATTTTTTCGAGATCGCCCCTGCAATCGGGATCGATTTCGCATTGGCAAGCGAACAAAAATCGCCGCCCGGGCAGCAGATGATGTCTGTCAGCAGGCCGATGTTTGGCGTTGCCAGGCCGTTTGCCTTGGCCAGCGCATACAGCTCCGGCAGATCGGCCTGGCGCACGTCGGCCAACACCAGGTTTTGCTCATGCGTGGCGCGCACTTCACCAAAACTGAAGCGTTCGGCCATGTCGGCCACAAATTCCATCTGCGCAGCGGTGATATCGCCCGGCGGCACACCGGTTTTTTTCAATGACAGCAGCACGATTGCATAGCCGGGCACTTTGTGCGCCTTGACATTGCGACGATGCCAGTTGCCAAAAGCTTTATCGCTCTCCTTTAACGCCGTGATCGTGGCATCGTCACCGGCAAACGCTTCATACGCCGGCCCTACAAAGAAAGATGCCATGCGCTCAAACTCTTCGGTCGTCAGCGTGCTAGGCCCATCTTTCAAATCAGCCCATTCAACTTCTACCTGACGCCGGAATTCTTCAATGCCAATCGCTTTCACGAGGATCTTGATGCGGGCTTTGTAGATATTGTCGCGTCGCCCATACTGGTTATAGACGCGCATGATCGCTTCGGTGTACGTCAGCATATGTTCCCAAGGCAGAAAATCACAGATCACACTGCCCAGGATCGGTGTGCGCCCCATGCCGCCGCCAACCATCACACGCATGCCAATGTCTCCGGCATCGTTTTTCAACAGCGTGAAGCCGATGTCATGCACGGCAGTTGCAGCGCGGTCTTCCATCGCACCGTTGTAGGCCAGCTTAAATTTGCGCGGCAAGAAAGCAAATTCAGGGTGAAAGGTGCTCCACTGGCGCATGATTTCTGCATAGGGCCGCGGGTCGATCAGTTCATCAGCAGCAACCCCACAAAACTCATCCGAGGTAATGTTGCGGATGCAGTTGCCCGAAGTCTGGATCGCATGCATTTCCACCGATGCCAGATCAGCCAGGATCTGCGGCGTTTCTTCGAGGTTGATCCAGTTGTATTGAATGTTTTGCCGGGTGGTGAAGTGGCCATATCCACGATCGTATTTGCGGGCGATATGGGCAAACATGCGTACCTGCGACGAGGACAGCAAACCATAAGGCACTGCCACGCGTAACATGTAGGCATGACGCTGCATATATAAGCCATTTTGCAGGCGTAATGGGCGAAATTCGTCTTCGGCAAGCTCGCCGGAAAGGCGCCTGCGCACCTGGTCACCATATTGCGCAACCCGTTCTTTCACAATTTGATGGTCGTATTCGTCGTAGCGATACATCGTAGTCCTTAAAAAACCAACTTGACGGCGACAGTTGTCAGCACCAATGCCAGCAATCCGCGCAAAAATTTCTCCGGCACCTTACGAGCAGCAAGAGAGCCAATGGTAATGCCCGGCACTGACCCGATCAGCAATATGCCCAGCAGCTCCCAATTAATCGAGCCCAGCCACCAGTGGCCGACGGCCGCAATGGCCGTCAAAGGAACAGCGTACGCAATATCAGTACCGGCAATTTCAGCCGGCGACAACTTTGGATAAAGCAGCACCAACAACGTTGCGCCAACCGCGCCTGCACCAATTGACGACACTGTGACGAGTGCTCCCAGTAGTATACCGGAGACGACGGTGGCGGTTGCCAATCGGGCGCCATGTAAATGCTTCTCAGGATGAGCAGCCAGCCAAGTCTGCATCCGTTGCCTAAATAACAATGCTACGACCGTCAACACCACCGAGCCGGCAATTGAATACCGAATAAACTGGCCAATTTCGGGGCCAAGTGCGCCAAATTTTTTCAGGAGCACGGCAGCGATAACTGCTGCGGGCAGGGCACCGATGCAAAGCAGCCGCACGATATCCCAATGCACGGTGCCACGAAAACGGTGCGCAACCGTACCGGCAACTTTCGTTATCGAAGCGAATGCCAAATCAGTTCCCACGGCTACACCCGGCGCAACGTTAAACATCAATGTCAACAACGGTGTCATGAGCGAGCCGCCGCCAACACCCGTCAAACCGACCAGGATGCCAACAAAAAAACCGGCAACGATATAAGAAAGTGTCATAAAGCTCCACGCAATACGGTAAGAATAGTAATAAACTGGCGCTTTATACCAAACTACAGACTTTCCATTTGCTTATATGCGGTTTTCGTATAAGGAAAGGCGAGAAATTTCATGAACCTGCATCAACTGCGTTTCGTTCGCGAAGCGGTGCGCCAGAATTTCAACCTTACTGACACTGCCAAGGCGTTGTTTACCTCTCAGCCTGGCGTATCCAAAGCGATCATCGAGTTGGAAGAAGAGCTGGGGGTGGATATTTTTACCCGCCACGGCAAGCGTATCCGTGGCCTGACCGAGCCTGGGCGCGCAGTGCTCAAAGCGGTCGAAATCGTAATGCAGGAAATCGATTCACTTAAAAGCATCGGCCGGGAATTTGCTGCGCAGGATAGCGGCAGTTTTACGATCGCCACTACCCACACACAGGCGCGGTACTGCCTGCCACCCGTGGTGCAGGCGTTTACAGCGAAATTTCCCAAGGTGCGTCTATCGCTACTGCAAGGAAACCCAAAACAGGTCGCCGAAATGGTGCTGCGAGACCAGGCAGATCTAGCCATCGCTACGGAAGCGATCGCCTCGCTGCCCGGGCTAATATCAGTGCCTTGCTATCAATGGGAACACCTGGTGGTGATGCCGCCAGAGCATCCGCTGCTAAAGTCGCCGCTGCTGAGCCTGGAAGAAATCGCTGCTTATCCGCTAATTACTTACGATGCGGCATTCGCCGGGCGCAACAAGATTGACCAGGCATTTTCGCTGCGCAATTTACAACCCGATGTGCTGCTGGAAGCCATCGACGCCGATGTCATTAAAACCTATGTTGAACTTGGTCTAGGCGTGGGCATTATTGCCGGCATGGCGTTTGATCCAGTCCGGGATGTAAATTTACGCGCAATGCCGGCCGGACATCTGTTTGGCAGCAATGTTTCGCGGCTGGCTATCAAACAGGGTGCTTATTTACGCAGTTATGTCTACACCTTCATCGAACTGTTGAATCCAACGCTTAACCGAAAGCTAGTGGAGCAGTTGATGAGTGGCAGCAAGGAAAGTTACGAATTATGACGGTGCATACTGATATGCAAGCCTATTACACGCAGCGCGCCGCGATGGTCGACTGCGTGGTTGAATCGCCGGTGCAGAAGGCTGATCTGGCGCCAATGCGTCAAAAGATCGGCAACTTGCTTTCAGGTCTGAACGTGCTGGAACTCGCTTGTGGCACCGGCTACTGGACACCTTGCCTGGCGCAATCCGCTGCCCGCGTGCTGGCAATCGATAGTAACCCGGCGGTGCTAACCATTGCCCGAACAAAGCATTTGCCGAATCACAATGTCGTTTTCATGCAGGCGGATGCCTATGCCTTGCAGTCTATTCCAGCGCAGGTGGATTTAAACGCCTGTTTTGCAGGTGGGTGGTGGTCGCATGTGCCGCGCGCGCGGCAGGTTGCGTGGCTGGACGGCCTGCGTGACTATTTAAAGCCAGGCGCACAACTGGTGATGCTTGACGACATTTATGTCGAGGGCCATAGCACCCCTATCGCCCGTACCGATGCTGATGGCAACACTTACCAAATATGCCGGCTGCCTAACAATGAACGCTATGAAATACTAAAAAATTTTCCAACCGACAGCAATTTGCGCAAGCGCCTTAGCGGGCACTTAAAAGAAATTCGTATCGAACGGCTCGAGCATTATTGGTTACTGAGCGGCCGCATCAAATAGCTAATCGCCCCATGTGTTGTTTGACTAATTGTTATGCAGCCAGCCTTTCCGAGGCGTTACAGCCGGCCAGCAGGAACGACAACCCAATCACCAGCACCAGTTCGCCTTCGGCTGAACGCGCTGTGCCGGCGATGCCAGGTACCGTAATCGCCGTCATTGGTTTTATCACCAGGTCAGCCGTGCCATCAACCGCTTCAACGGCAAGAATATAGGGATGGGGCGAGGCCATGACAATGCCCACCCGTTCATTACAAGGCTCATAACCCAAAACAGCTGCCATTGATAACACTGGCAACGGGCGGCCCTGGTCGCGCAGCACCGGCGAACCACCCACTTCAGAAAATATTTCCGGCAATTCCACCACACGCTGCACGACAGCCATTGGCATCGCCAGCGCAGCGCCAGCAGTACGCACCAGCATTGTCGGTACGATGGAAAGCTCAATCGGCAAACGGATGGAAAAGCGGGTGCCGGCACCAAGCGTGGAATCAATGCGGATCGAGCCACGGTGCTTTTCAACGGCAGTTTTTACCACGTCCATGCCTACGCCGCGGCCGGAGACGCTGCTAGCCACATCCTTGGTAGAAAATCCTGGCAGAAACACCAATTGAAAAGCTTCATCGTCGCTCTGTGCTGCAGCGTCACTGATTAAGCCTTTGGCAATTGCCTTGCGCCGTAGCACGTGCGGGTCCATCCCCTTGCCATCGTCTGAAAGCTCAATCATGACGCTGCTGGCTTCCTGCCATGCCTTGAGTGAAATAATCGCTTTTGCCGATTTGCCTGTGGCGGCCCGATCTGCGGCCTCTTCAATGCCATGATCCAACGCATTGCGCAACATATGTACCAGCGGGTCGTAGAGGCTATCGACCACCACCCGGTCGACTTCGGTTTCCGCACCCTCGATCACCAATTCCACGTCCTTGCCCAGATCCTTGGCCAGTTCGCGCACCAAGCGTGGAAATTTTTGAAACAGGCGGCCTACCGGCTGCATCCTGGTCGAGAGCGTAGCGCGCTGTAATTCCGTGGAATAACGCGAGGCGCGGTTCAGTGTTTCAGCAAGTGCTGCCATCAAGCTGGCTGCGCCGCCTTCGAATTGGAATTGCCCTAGTTTTTCTAGTAACACCGCTGCCTGGTTCGCAGCCTGTACCGATTCGCCCGCCACTTCAAGTAATGCATCAAGCTTGACTGCATCGACGCGAATACTATCTTCTTTGGCCGGCGCCGGTACTGCCGCACGCTGTGCACTGCCGGTTGCCGCCGGTGCAGCAGTAGCTGATGGCGTTACCTCTTGCGAGGCAGCCTGATCAACAACGGGTGGGCTAATGTTTGGTTGAGATTGCAGGTAATGCGTACGCTGCTCGTCAGTAAGGGTGCCCTCTGGCACAACAGCTTCATACAACATCAGCCAGTCTGGGTCGGTGGTGGGGGCCGTGTCAAAGGGAGCCACAACAGTATCGGACCCGGCACTTAACGGTTGGCTGGGCAGCGCAGACACGTCGTCAGAGTCAGGCGTAGTGATGGCGTTTTTTTGCTCTGTCGTGGTTGCGTCAGCGCCCGTACCAGCCGATTTGCCCTCAATTGCATTCGTCAATATTTCTTCAAGTGACGCCGGCATTGCCGACAGACTTGACGGGGAAGCGCCGTTTGCCAATTCCGTTAACTGGTCCGCCACAAAACCACTGGCCTGCAAAGCCGCCTCGATGGCAATGGGAGTGACGGGTGCAGCGCCGGTTCGTAGTGCATCGAACAAATTTTCCGTTAAGTGACAAGCCGACACCATGGCGGGCAGGTTCATGAACCCAGCACCACCCTTGATTGTATGAAACGATCTAAACACGGCATTAAGCGTGTTCAAATCGCCAGGGGTGCGTTCAAGCGAAAGCAGGTGTTGTTCGACATTGGTGGCAAGGTCGAGCGCCTCTACAACAAAATCCTTGAGCATATCCTCCATCAGAAGCCCAGGCTATCAAGCAAATCGTCGACGCCATTTTGCGCCATCGCCGTACCGCCAATAGCAGGGCCATTCATTAAATCTGACTGTTTAGGCTCCGGCGGATGCATCGCGGCTTTGAGTTCTACCGGGGCATTATCGCGCAGCAGCTGTGCCAACTCTTTTTCCGCTGTATGCGTAATGACGACGATTTTCTTGATGAGTTGGCCCGTAATATCCTGAAAATCCTGCGCCATCATGATTTCCAGCAAACGCGCTTTTTCCATCTCAGTCGCATCGACCACATTAGTAGAAAAATCTCGTGAGTCAGCGGCAAGGGCCTTGAATTCATCAACATTAAGCTTGCCGTTAAAAAGCGCTTCCCACCGGCCATGCATCTCCTTGGCTTTTTTTGCCAGCACATCCTGCGCAGGCATACCAATGTCGATGGCATTTAATACTTTATTGGCTGCCTGTTCTGTCAAGGATGCCACATATTCCAGCCGATCCTTGGCGTCCGTTATTTCGGTGGCAACGCTGGTGAGCGAACGGTCGTAGCCCAGCTCGCGCAGCGAATCGTGCAATAACCGCACGATGCCACCCAGACGCGCAAACATCGGCTTCTCAGATTGATCGTCCGTGGAAGGTTCGGTTGTAGGCGCTATTGTGGTTGCGGTATCTGCCACAGCTACAGCGGCTGCCGCTGCCGGCTCATCCGCACGTTGGGCAGAAATTTCATCGAACAAAGCATCAAAATCGTCGTCGCTGCCAGCCATATTGCACACTCTCCGGTAAACATGCGTTATGTTTTCTAACGGCAATAATAACGACAATTAACCGCGTGGCATAGCAATTCGAGGGGGCGTTACCCGCCGATGCAACACTTTATGCATTTGCGTGATGACACAGGGCGACAAACTTTGAAAAACAACGCTGGCCAACTAATCGCGTTTCATCGCTTAACTTCGCATCTGATAATTCCTACCAGCGCCGTGTTGCACATGATGTGGGCAAGCCGATTGCAATGCGGGCAACGGGGTAAAACTTGCACAAATCGTTAGACAACTTTTCTCATAAGGAAACATCATGATCAATATTGCAAAAAATTTGGGTTTTAAAAATCTCCTGACCAGTACAAAGGCCAAAGAGTCGCTTAGCCTGTTAGATGGGCTGGAGAGATCCGACGGCGCCAAGCCTACAAGTCGGCCTGCACTCTCCCGGCAAAAAGGCAGCCGCGAATTAGACCAATTGAAAGGGAAATCCACGCGCACTTTCACAGCAGGTAGTGCTAAAAATTTATTAAAAAGTGCGTTTACCAGCGGCAGTGCAAAAACCGTCGCCGTGGATGTGCCGAGAAAACGGCAGCAATTAAATGCTGCAACCATGGAATCTGCTTCATTGCCTGCGACACCAAGCCAAATTTCTTCGCTGGCCGATCGATATCAAGCACTACGTGCTGTTTCTGAACAACCGGTTTACCCAACCAGTCTGTCAGAAGCGGAGAGATTAACGAGAAGAATTTTCGCCGAGTAGTAAAAAGTCTGGGGTTAGCACTCAGCGTATCCAAAGAATCAACGTGCTAACCAGTGTCTCTTACGGGGCCGTAATTTCCAGATTGTCGATTAATCGTGTTGTGCCCAATCTTGCTGCGGCCAACACGACTAACGCCTTGTTTTGAGCAAGATCATCCGCGCTGGGTGATTGCAAGTTTTCTTGCTTGCGAATAGCGACGTAATCCGGTACCCATCCTCGCTGCACAAGCGATAAAACAGCTTCCTGTTCAAGAAGCGCCAAATTTTCATGCCCATTGCGGATCTTATTTGCTATTTGCCCAAGCAAAGCATAAAGCGCAGGCGCTTCTGCCCGCTCTTCTTCACGCAAATACATGTTGCGTGAAGACAGGGCAAGCCCATCTGCGGCGCGGTAGGTTTCTGCAGCCACAATCTTGGTTGGCAACGCAAACTGCCTAGCCATATTGCGCACCATCATTAACTGCTGGTAATCCTTTTTGCCAAATACCGCTACGCCTGGCTGAACGCAAGCAAACAATTTTAATACCACAGTCGTCACACCCGTAAAAAAGCCGGGCCTGAACTCGCCTTCTAAAATGTTGCCCAGATCATCCGGCGGGCTAACGCGAAAAGCCTGCGCTTCTGGATACAAATCCTTCTCCGTCGGCGCAAACAAAACATACACGCCTTCACGCTCCAGTTTTTCAACGTCGGCCTGAAAGGTTCTAGGATATTGATCAAAATCCTCATTGGGACCGAACTGTAAACGGTTCACAAAAATGGAGGCAACAATCGGGTCACCGTGCTGGCGCGCCAGGCGCATGAGCGAGAGATGCCCTTCATGCAGATTGCCCATCGTGGGCACAAACACGGTGCGCAACTGGCCGCGCAATTGATCGCGCAGATCATTAATAGAAGAAATAATTTTCATGACGGTACGTAAGCGAGCCTGACATAGATGGGCGCAAAGGCTTCGGCCTGGGTAATTTCCACCAGCGTTTCCTTTGCCAGCTCCAGCAAGGCAATAAAATTAACAACCATTACCGGCACGCCCCGAGCGGCGTCGAATAAATCGGCAAATTCAACAAACCGCGTCGATTGCAGCCGCCGCAGGATCGCCGTCATGTGCTCTCGCACCGAAAGCTCTTCACGACTGATGGTGTGATGCGTGGTGAGCTTCGCGCGCCGCAGCACATCGGCCCATGCAGCCTGCAAATCGACGGCATGCACTTCTGGCCAGCGCACGGTTACGGTTTGGTCAACGGCAACCTGGGTGTGCAGGCAATCACGGCCCAGCTGCGGCAGGCGATCAATCTGATGCGCCGCAACCTTCATCTGCTCATATTCCAGCAGGCGCCGCACCAGCTCTGCGCGTGGGTCGCCCACTTCTTCCCCGGTGTCTGCCTTGCGTACCGGCAGCAGCATGCGTGATTTGATTTCAATGAGCAGCGCTGCCATTAACAAATATTCAGCGGCGAGCTCCAGGTTATGCAGGCGAATCTGTTCCACATATTCCAGATACTGCAGCGTAACGGCCGCCATGGGAATGTCAAGAATATTAAAGTTTTGCTTGCGGATCAGGTACAGCAACAGATCCAGCGGCCCTTCGTATGCCTCCAGAAAAATTTCCAGGGCATCGGGCGGTATGTATAAATCATTCGGCAGTTTGAGAAGCGGCTCGCCGTAGAGCCGCGCCACGCTGTCGACTACCCCTTCCGTTACCTCAGCGACCTCGCCCTTGGCCAATCAATTAACCAATTTTGTTTTGGTACACGTAAGATTGCCGTGCCACCGTGGAATCACAGTCGCGCGCTTGCTGATCGAGTTCGATCGGCTTTTTATCCCACAATACTGCCCGACCAGCACGCTGGTCTGCTTCGATTGCCGGATTCTTCGCCTTCATCTCATTGAGCATAAGCGTCATTTCGGATTGATATCCCTGGAACTGCTTGGTAAATTTCATGGTTTTCCCGATAGGATCGAAAGCAACAAGCATTTTACCCTGCATCAGCGCACCCGCATGCCCGGCACTGCACCAGGCCAAGGGGTCATGATATAAATACCCGGGGCAGCCTTTTCATCTGCCGCAGAAGCAGCCAGCACCATACCCTCGGAGACGCCAAACTTCATCTTGCGCGGCGCAAGGTTGGCCACCAGGATCGTCAGCTTGCCCACCAGCTCTTGCGGTTGATACGCCGATCTAATGCCGGAGAACACATTGCGCAAACGTCCTTCACCGGCATCAAGTGTTAGGCGCAGCAGCTTGTCCGACCCATCAACTGCCTGACAATCGACAATCATTGCGATACGCAAATCGATTTTGGCAAAGTCATCGATGGTGATTTCGGCACCTGGTGCTTCTGCAATGCCGGGCAGGGCGGGTGTAATAATAGTTGCTGGCGCTGGCGCCGCCGGCTCAACCGGCGTGAACAACTGCTCCAACATCTTCGGCTCCACCCGCGTCATCAAATGGGTGTAGCCATTCACAAGATGCCCATGCGGCAGCGGCGTGCCCACATCCGCCCAACCGAGCGGCGCAATATTAAGCAATGCCTCGACCTGCACCGCCAGCGCCGGCAACACCGGCTTCAAGTAAATCGTCAAAATTCGAAACGCTTCGAGTAACCGGCTGCACACTTCCTGCAACGCAGCGCTGCGTGCCGGATCTTTTGCCAGCTCCCAAGGTTTGTTTGCATCGACATAAGCATTCACCTTGTCAGCCTGATCCATAATTAGCCGTAACGCCTTGCCATATTCGCGGCCATTATAAAGCTTTGCCACAGGTGCTGCCGCCTCGCGCAAGGTGCGCAAAAACGCATCGTCGGCATGCGCCCAATCTGTTGCTACCGCACCGCCGAATTTCTTGGCAATAAAACCCGCCGCACGGCTGGCAATATTGATGTATTTACCGATCAGATCCGAATTAACCCGCGCAACAAAATCCTCAGGGTTGAAATCGATATCCTCCACCTTCGCACTCAGCTTGGCGGCAATGTAATACCGCAGCCATTCCGGGTTCATGCCAATATCCAGATACTGCAACGGCGAAATGCCCGTGCCGCGCGACTTCGACATCTTCTCGCCACTCACGGTAATAAAGCCATGCACGAAAATATTGTTTGGCACCTTCATCCCGGAAAACTTCAACATCGCCGGCCAAAACAGCGTATGAAAATACGTGATGTCCTTACCGATAAAGTGATATTGCTCGGTAGCCGGGTCAGCCATGAAGGCATCGTAATCACGCCCGGTGCGATCAAAATAATTCTTCAACGACGCCAGGTAGCCGATCGGCGCATCCAGCCATACGTAAAAGTATTTGCCCGGCGCATCCGGTATCTCGATGCCGAAGTAGGGCGCATCGCGGCTGATATCCCAATCTCCCAAGCCGCTACCAGCTTCTGCCTCCGGCTTGGCATCGAGCCATTCCCGCGCCTTGTTGGCCACTTCTGGCTGCAACCGTGCATCCTCCAGCGCCCAACCGCGCAAAAAATCCACGCACTTCTGATCCGACAACCGAAAAAAATAATGCTCGGAAGATTTCATCACCGGCGTTGCGCCAGTCAAGGTGGAATACGGGTTTTTTAATTCCGTTGCCGCATACACCGCACTACACTGCTCGCAGGCATCGCCATATTGGTCAAGCGCACCACAACTAGGGCAGGTGCCCTTGATATAACGATCCGGCAAAAACATACCCTTCACCGGATCAAAAAACTGGTCAACGCTACGCGTGGTGATCAAGCCGGCATCATCACGCAAGCGCCGATAAATCTCTTGCGACAGAGCATGGTTTTCTGGGCTATCAGTCGAGCTCCAATTATCAAACGCAATATGAAAGCCATTCAGATACGCCTGGCGCCCGGCGGCAATGGTCGCCACAAATGCCTGAGGCGTAACACCAGCCTTTTCTGCTGCAATCATGATCGGCGCACCGTGGGCATCGTCCGCCCCCACAAAATGCACAGCATGCCCCTGCATGCGCTGAAACCGCACCCAGATATCGGCCTGGATATATTCCATGATGTGGCCAATATGGAAGGGGCCATTGGCGTAGGGTAGGGCAGTGGTGACGAATAGCTGGCGCGGCGATGTGAGGGTCATAGGGGGGTACTTGTGGTGCGATCGATGGGAGGAAAACCAAGATTTTAGCAGTGCAGGTGAAAATAGCAGGGGCGATCTGTTCCTGCACCGGTGCAAAAATAAAGAAATTCTTGTCGCTTCTGTTTCGACTGGTCGTTATGCTAGTCGCCAGGAGATTCTATGAAAACGATTGGAAACTACGGAGCCCGGACCCATCGGTCTGCAATGCTGCAAGACGCGAAACGTGGCCAGCATTACCTGATTCTGCACAACGGTAAGCCAATTGCTGAATTTGTCCCGCCTCAGCGTGGCAATCGGCAAACGCGCTCGAAAAGCTTCTGCAACTGATGTCTGCTCGGGCTTTAGCTGAAGTCGATATCAAAAGCCTGGTCGATGAGGGTCGTAACTGATGCGCTTCGTATTGGACAACCCGGTTACCATGCCATGGCTGCCCAACGATCGGTCGTCTGTCGTGCAAGACTATGCCCGAGCAGTATTAATATTTTGCCATCAATAATGATACCTAAATGAAACTATAGCAATTTCCGTGTCGGACACTTCATAAACCAGCCGGTTGACGTCATCGATACGCCTGGACCAAAATCCAGACAGACTTTCTCGGAGCGGCTCAGGTTTTCCAATCCCGTCAAAGGGCGTGCGCCGGGCGGATTTAATTAACTCGTTAATCCGCTTCAAGGTTTTCTTATCCTGAGTCTGCCAATACACATAGCTTTCCCAGGCATCAGTGGTGAAAAGGACGTTCCTCATCGCCAACTTACTCGGCTTCTACTTCTATCAGATCTCTATGCTGCCCTTGGCCTGACCGCAGTTGAGAAATGGAGCGTGCCAAGTGCGCTGCGTTTGCAGGCGAGCTAAGCAAGCGCACTGTCTCAATCAAACTGCTGTAGTGATCAAAAGACATGACAACCGCATCAGGCGCATCACGGCGGGAAATTACAGTGACGTCTGCATCGTCGACCACTTGGTCAATCACATCTTTGAAGCTATTGCGTGCATCGGAAAAATTTACGATACGCATGGTGTGACTCCTATTCCTGCCTGAATCTAGTGAAGTAAGTTTTAAGTGTGCGAGTAAGTTTTAATTTTTGTACAGATGGTTGTACAACTGTAGCATCAAATAATAACTTGTACAAGTTATTGCACTAGTTTTTCATTATTAACATATGTCTTGTGAGAGACTTAATAAAAGCGGTCATTGAATATCTAATGAATATGCAATTAATCTCTTGAAACACCAGGGACACTCACATGGATGGAAAGATCATCACGGTCGGTTCGACCAAAGGCGGGATTGGCAAGACAACTCTCGCGTTGAATATTGCGATTGCCAGCGCACTGCAGGGCCGAGATGTATGGCTGATGCTGACCGGCAGGGTACCGCCAGCACGGTACTAGCCATCCGCGGTGAAGCCGGGAAATTGCCGGCCATCGCTACCGGGCTGCGGGCCGCCCTGGTCTTGTCGGATCTAATCCTCGTTCCCTTTCAGCCATGTGCAAAGGGAAAACGTATGAGACGGGCGTCCGTGATGTTTGGGCACTCCATTAAATTTAGCGACTGCAACTGAGTCAACTGTTGAAGATGCACAAGAGCGTTATCGGTGAGATTCTCGGACCTGTTCAAACCGAGCGACTGCAACTGCGTAAGCGGCTGAAAATGGACAAGGTCATCATCGGTAAGACTCGCGCATCCATGTAAGCGCAGATTCCGCAATTTGGGAAACGTCTGAAAATGAGCAAGGTTTGTATTGTTGAAATTCGCGCACCAATACAATTCCAGCGATTGCAATTGGGCCATTAACTGGAGATGGGTTAGACCTGCACCTGTGAGATTTCCGCCATCCATAATCAGCGATTGCAACTGCGTGAGCGGCTTAAGGTGAGCGAGGTCAGCATCGTTAAGATTGCTGTAACAACCCAAATCAAGCGACTGCAATTTCTTCAGCGATTGTAGATTCTCAAGGCCGGCACCGCTGAGGTTGCGGCAACTATACAATCTGAGCGACTGCAAGCGCGTTAGCGGCCGAAGATGGGCAAGACTGTCATCAGTAAGGTTGCTATTGAAGCCTAATTCTAGCGTTTGCAACTGAAGTAACTGTTGAAGATAACCCAGGCCAACTTCGGTGAAGTTCGTGCACCAAACCAAATTTAGCGATCGCAACTGTCTTAATGGCTGAAGATAGGCCATCCCGGCATCGGTGAGGTTATCGCAGCCATACAAATTCAGCGACTGCAGCTGCGTTAAGCCCTGCAGATGAGCGATCCCGGCATCGGTAAGGTTGCGGCACCCCGACAAATCCAGCGACCGCAACTGTGTCAAGCCCCGCAGAGGGGCGAGCCCGGCATCGGTGAGGTTGCGGGACCAATTGAAATTCAGCGACTGCAACTGTGTCAAGCCCTGCAGATGAGCGATCCCGGCATTGGTGACTCCTGCAGAGACGTGTATGTGCGTAATCCTGTCGCGGGTTGCCTGCGGCATCGCTGCCAATTGTGCTAGTCCGGCATCATCGAGGCCGGTGATGGTGACGGTGCGCGCGTGAGGCAGACGGTGCAGCACGTGTTCGAGATTCCCAAGCGCAGTGGCAGGAATCGCCAACTTCTGCCATTCGGCCCCGATCTGGCGGAAGCTGCGATTGCTCAGGCGTAGCGCATTGTTGGACGCCGGATCGAGACGACCGGCAATGAGTGATTTCAAATCGTTTTGCAGTGCATTGAACGCAGAGTGTTCCGCTTGTGGTGCCGGCGCCGGATCTGCGGGCGAATCTGCAGGCGAATCCGGCCTGCGAACTCTTGGCTCTGATATCGCCCCTTTGCCAATGCAATTGCTCATGTGGATTTCCTATCTACAAACACGGAAGTGTCTGAAATTTTGTGTGTTAAGGAGTCAAGGTTAGATTTTACAGCGGCTTTATAAAGTAGCGGCGGTTTCAATATCCAAGTGCAACGAGGTCCATTCCGTCATTTCAACGGTCGTCTCAACTTTTTCCCATTAGACGTTGTTCTTGGAGCCAGAGGAGATACAAGGCGCCTATTTGCTGGCTAATTTGAAGCAGCCCGACAAACCCAAACTCAGCGAGGTGCTGCGTTTGATCGCTCGGTTGGGCGGCTTTCTGGGCCGAAAGGGCGATGGTGAGCCGGGTGTGAAAACAATCTGGCTTGGCTTGAAAGAGGTACAGATTGCCGCAAAAACCCTGCGCAGCTTGCGCCAACTAAGTCAAATTCCAGGTTGTGTATAACGAGGTGGGCTATAAGCTTTCAACTAAAGCGATGGATGCCTTTTCATGCACTCATCAATCAACAATTTCATAAAACTGTTGGCGTGGAAATTTTTTTCGAGCTAACCAGCTTCCAAGTAGGATTTAATTCATGAAGTTTGCGTGGCCGGCCACGGCGCGGGTGGACTTTCGCATACACACATGCCAACTCAATCTTCTCTTGTGTCAGGGAAGGATATTCTCTAAGAATCTGCTTAACTGAAATGTTGGCATCGATTGATCCGGCAATATTCCATATTGGGATACGTGTATTTTTAAAAACCGGTTCTCCCGCGAGAATTTCGCTGTCAATAACGATCTCTTCCAAGGCGCGATCAACTAATCGCGCACGTTGCTGTGTCTCTATTAAATACCGGACAAAATCAACGCGACCAAACGGCGGCTCAACTTTCCAATCTGCCGGGTCGATTTTGAAAGTCAACGAAAGAATTTTTTCTTGATCCGCACGTTCGCGCATTTTGCCCCACACGTTTGTAATGATGTTTTGGCGCAATGTACGAGAGAAATCTTTATCTGTGGAAAAATAAAAATTCGCAAACGCACACGAGAGTTTTCTAAAACGACGCCCCTCGTTTTTTTCGTACAGCGTTTCAGGCAGGATTTGTTCGTCAATAAGCCGATTGACATCCCGATCAGTGATGCCGGCAATGAACGCCGCTTCCGCAGCAGCAACACGATTATCAGGCTTCTTCACACGCTTTGCCTTTTAATTCATCCGATACTTCGGAATATATATAAAACGATTAGGGCGGTAAATCAATCCATTCTCGCGGCAGCACAAAAATGAAGAAATTCTTGTCACCTTTTTTTCGACTGGTCGTTATATTAGTCGCCAGGAGATTCTATGAAAACGATTGCAAACTACGAGGCTCGGACCCATTGGTCTGAAATGCTGCAAGACGCGAAGCGTGGCCAGGGTTGCGTGATTCTGCATAAGGGTAAGCCAATTGCTGAATTCGTCCCGCATCAAAGTGAAAACCGGCAGACGCGCTCGAAACGCGCAGCTGAAAAGCTTCTGCAACTGATGTCTGCTCGAGCTTTGGCTGAAGTTGATATCAAAAGCCTGGTCGATGAGGGTCGTGACTGATGCGCTTCGTATTGAATATCCTGGTTGCCATGCGATGGCTGTTCAACGATCGAGGTTGGTAAGTGAGGCCACCGCACGTAAGTTTCTTGCCTTACTCGCTGACCTTGACATCGAAACCGACCCCACTACCCGCGAGCGGGCACTGCACAACATCGTAAGCATCGCGGTTCAACATAATCTCTCCGCTTATGATGCGGCTTACCTTGAGCTCGCTTTGCGTGAAGGCATTCCTCTTGCGACACTCGACCAAGGCCTGTCAGTAGCCATCTTGAAGGCCGGTGGCACACGCGCTTTGCACGAATACTTGTAATAGCAGACAAACCTTATCTTGGTCTATCCTTAAGTATTTACTTTAACGGTGGGTTTGCATATAGCAAATAGAACACTTAAAAATTTCTTTATAGCATGAAACAAAAATTGACCATTGTTGATTTGTTCTCGAAATGTTATTTACTCAAGATACCCCGTTATCTTACCAAGGTGAACCCCAACCATGTTTTCCAAAATTAGCTCCAGCGTTAAATACGAAACCAGCAGGCCAAATAGTTCGCATTCGGCAACCTCTACTTCACATCCGCTCCCACCTTCCCGAAGCGTATCGGAGCGACCACAAACGCTACCGCGCCCCAGGGCACCGTCCGCGGTCCCGATTTCATCTCCACGGACAGTCCAGCGGTTGCATCAAGAGCATTTAAGGGTTGAACAAGCAAATCGGGAGCGCTTATCTCAACAATTTTATGAGGCGGTGAGGAAAAATGATCTTGGCACCGTTCTTCATTTGCTTAGAAATGATGACATTGATTTTAATAAAGAAAATGAGGGGGGCTTCACGCCACTTTACTCAGCTGCATGTTTTGGTCATATTGAGGTAGTGCGTGCGATGCTGGCCAAAAATGGTGTGAAGTGCAACAAAGCAATGGACGACGGTTGCACGCCCTTGTATGTTGCCGCACAAAAAGGCCATATTGCAGTCGTGCGTGAAATACTGGCCAAAGATGGTGTGGAATGCAACAAACCAAGGCACGACGGTTCCACGCCCTTGTTTATAGCTGCAGGGCATGGCCATGTAGAGGTAGTGCGTGCAATACTGGCCAAGCGTGGTGTGAATTGCAACAAAGCAACTGGCAATGGTGCTACGCCCTTGGTTGTTGCTGCAGAGAATGGCCATATAGAGGTTGTGAATGCAATACTGGCCAAAGATGGTGTGGAATGCAACAAAGCAACGGGCAAGGGTTGCACGCCTTTGTATCTTGCTGCACAAAATGGTCATATAGAGGTCGTGAATGCAATACTGGCCAAAGATGGTGTGGAATGCAACAAAGCGACGGGCGATGGTGCTACGCCCTTGGTTGTTGCTGCACAAAATGGTCATATAGAGGTCGTGAATGCAATACTGGCCAAAGATGGTGTGGAATGCAACAAAGCGACGGGTAAGGAGGGCTCCACGCCTTTGTATATTGCTGCACAAAATGGTCACACAGAGGTTGTGAATGTGATGTTGGCTAAAGATAGTGTGGAGTGCAACAAAGCAAGAGACGACGGTTTTACACCTTTGCATATAGCTGCTTACAAAGGCTACATCGAGGTCGTTGAAGCTTTGTTAATCCGCCCTGAACTTAACATAGAAGCCGTCTACGCAGGCCGGAGTGCATCTGGCATTGCATCTGCCAACGGCCATCACTCGATTGTCAGTTTGTTGGAGGCGACCGCAAAAAGACGAGCCGATCCTAACCGGCGCACTGATGTAGACAACAAAACCCAGATCATGGCTGCGATCGAAAAAAATGACCGAGAACTCATCACCTCGATGTTGCAGCACCCCGAATTCAATCCTGTTTTAAAAGATGATCAAGGCCGCACTGTGTTGTATTACGCTGCCAGAGAAGATAACCGGGAAGCAGTGCAAACTCTGCTGGCAAATACAGCCGTCAACCCAAACGCCATGACAACTAATGGCGCAACGCCGCTCTACATCGCTGCTCAAAAAAACCATCTCCAAGTAGTTCAAGCGTTACTAGGGCATTCAGAAATCAATCCCAATGCACAGCTAGATCAGACTGGTGCTACGCCGCTGTATATCGCTGCGCAAAAAGGTTGGAATGGCGTTGTTAATGAATTAGTGAATACAGCAAATATCAACCTCGACCCGGTTACAACACTAGGTGCTTCACCGCTCTACATTGCTGCGGCCGGCGGCCACACTGAAGTCGTGCGGATTCTAGCTGGCAAGCCAACTGTAAAGTTGAACCGCGTCTACAACGGGCAAACCCCTAGCGCCGTCGCCCGGGCCAACGGCTATAAAAATTGTGCAGATGCCCTATCAGAGGCGTATCAAGATCGCACAGCAACAGCAATTGAAGATGGTTTGCCAATTCCATTTGCCGCTCAACCACTGGATCTGGCCTCACTGAGAGACAGGACCGACGCAGAGAGTGCTGTTGCAGGCTGGCGTGCCGAAGAAGTCCCTGAATCAGATCTGCGACGGCTACGCTCAGATACACGGGCTTATACCCTCCATGCGCAAATGGCACCCGAGAAAATCAACAGACGTTATCAACATTTTTTTAGTCCTCCCATTGCCATTGAAAACGCTTCACTGCGCCGCAACCTCGCAAAACTGCAGCAGGTTTTACCGGATTGAGCCGTCGAGATTAACTCTATGATTCTGGGAGCCGTGGCCAGTCCTTCGCTGGCATGAATGAGGTGGTTAAACTGAGAGACTAGAGCGCCGTTTCTATTTTTGCGCAGCAATCGATGCGGCATAGCAAAAGCAAGAAGATTTTTTGTTAGATTCCCTTGATTCACGTTTCCGTCCCGTCGATGTATTACACGCTTAAATGAGCCGTTTCGGCCAGTTCACGGCACGACTCTGCATGCGCTGAAGCTGCACCCAAATATCAGCTTGGATATATTCCATGACGTGACCACCGCGGGAAAGGCCGTTGGCATAGGGTAGGGCAGTAGTAACGAGTAGTTGCAAGTAAGGTGTGTAGCTGTGGCCCTTTTCAGTCCCTCGTCAGGCGGCTTTAATACAGCGCAAAGCAATTACTTCCTGAAAAGTCAGGCAGCTCTAACCTCACCAAGCAAGTCCGGATGGCGATCCAAGAGCCTGAACAGTTTTACCAGGGCCAATGGCGGCTTGGTTTTACCATTCTCGTAACGCGAGAATGCATTGACGCCGCCGCCGAAAATCTCCGCAGCTTCTCGCTGGTCAAGATCAAGTTTTTTGCGCACAGTCATGATGAAGCCAGGGTCAACAATCGCAGCATTCACCTGTTTTGAAAAAGCACGCATTTCACGCATGACGCGGTTCGATTCTGTTGCATCTAAAATGGACTCGGCACAGGCCGGGCAAAAATCACCCGTTACGGCAGCAATAACGGTGCTTTCACCTTTGTACGTGTAGGGCATGTCGCGCGTATCGTGAATTAATTTGGCCGCGCCGCAAACAGGACATTTCATATCTATAACTCCTTGAAGGACACAATCAACACGTCGTCAACAATCGTCAATTTCAAATACACATCGCCCGCTTGGATGCTTGCGTGGTACACGTCTTGCCAGACAGTGTGGTCTGCGTGGGTGGTCATGCTTTTGTAAAAATTTGATGGCGTAAGTGTCATTACAACATTGAGCATATCGGAGAGAGCAAGGCCCAGCTCGTTTGCGCCCAATCGCGCTGCATGAGTAGTACGCACCTTGCCAGCTTCCACCAAAGCTTTAACTACCGCCAGCTTGCAATGAGGGGTTTTTTTCTCCATCATTAATTATAACCTAGTTGGTTTAATTTGGCAAGTTGGTTAGGGATGAAATCCTTAACCTCTGATGGCTACAGCAGGCCCTAACGAAATCTGTTTAACGCAGTAATCAGTGTGGTTGGATTTTCTGGCGCGGTAAAATCAGCGTTTCTAATCCGCCGCCACCATGACTACCACCCCACAAATCCGCACCCGCTTCGCCCCCAGCCCCACCGGCTTTCTTCACGTCGGTGGTGCACGCACTGCGCTCTATAGCTGGGCTTATGCTCGGCATATGGGCGGCGCCTTCATTTTGCGCATTGAAGATACAGACCTGCAACGCTCCACGCCCGAAGCCGTGCAAGCCATCCTAGACGGCATGCAATGGCTTGGCCTAACCTGCGATGAAGGCCCGTTTTATCAGATGCAGCGCATGGATCATTATCGCGCCGCACTTGATCAGCTTTTTGCAACCGGCCACGCCTACCACTGTTATTGCTCGCCGGATGAAGTCGAAGCCATGCGCGAGCACCAGCGCGCTGCTGGCCAAAAGCCGCGTTACGACGGCACCTGGCGCCCAGAGCCCGGTAAAACGCTCCCTGCTGTGCCGGCAGACCGTAAGCCGGTTATCCGTTTTCGTAATCCTTTGGAAGGCGCTGTTACCTGGGTCGATCTCGTTAAAGGCCCAATCACCATTGCCAATGCCGAGATGGATGATCTGATCCTCGCCCGCCCCGACGGCACGCCGACCTATAATTTCTGCGTCGCCGTGGATGATTGGGAAATGCGTATTACCCACGTGATCAGGGGTGACGATCATGTGAACAACACCCCGCGCCAAATCAATATCCTGCAAGCATTGGGTGCGCCGCTGCCGCACTATGGCCATCTGCCGATGATTTTAGGGAGCGATGGAGAGAAGCTTTCCAAACGCCATGGTGCGGTAAGCGTTATGCAATATCCAGAGGAAGGGTTCTTGCCTGAAGCAATGTGCAACTACCTGGCCCGGCTCGGGTGGAGCCACGGCGACGAGGAAGTGTTTTCAATAGAACAGCTCTGTGTCTGGTTTGATCTCAACCGTCTTTCAAAATCCCCCGCCCAGTTCGATCTTGAAAAACTAAGCTGGCTTAATGCGCAATACATCAAGCAGGCAGACAACACGCGGCTGGCGGCGCTGGTGCAGCCCATCATGGCAGCAGCCGGCGCAGAATTAGCAACCGGCCCAACGCTCGAAGCTGTGCTGGCCTTGATGAAAGACCGCGCCACCACGGTCAAGGAGCTGGCGGCAGCAGCCATGCTGTTTTATCGCACTCCTGCGCCTGAGCCGGCGCTGCTTACCCAGCATCTTGGCGATGCCATCAAACCAGCAGTTGCCGACTACGCACGCCGTTGCACCGACATTGCCTGGACCCGTGAAGCCCTTGCCGCCATGCTGAAAGAAGTGTTAGCAATCCACAAATTAAAGATGCCCCAATTGGCGATGCCGTTGCGCCTGCTATTAACAGGCCAGCTCCAAACCCCTGCCATCGACGCGGTGGTAGAGTTGTTTGGGCGTGAAACCGTGCTTGCCCGGTTGCAGGCAGCAGCTGTGTGAATAAATTGCATTTGCCGATTTACAGCCCGGCAAAACCTGCGCTATAATCTTGTCTCTGCGCAGGGGGTATAGCTCAGCTGGGAGAGCGCTTGCATGGCATGCAAGAGGTCAGCGGTTCGATCCCGCTTACCTCCACCAGCAGTGCTAGCAACATCAGCACTAGCAACATCAGCACCACGCCGCAGATTGGACAGATTTTGTCCCCATCGTCTAGAGGCCTAGGACATCACCCTTTCACGGTGAGTACAGGGGTTCGAATCCCCTTGGGGACGCCAGTATTGTTATAGAGACCAAAACCCATCAACATGTTAAAACGTTGATGGGTTTTTATTTTGCTGACTTACGTTGTGCAGTTTGAATTATTTTTCAACTACTTTGCATTCGTATTTTGTAGACGCTTTTAATGCTTCGTTAATCTTGGTGTATTCATTGAGCACTCTGCAGTACATGGCAAATACTTCTCGTCCCTTTTCGGTCGTCATGAAGTATTTTAAGCGCTCTTCCGGGGTATTGATTTTGGCCAAATCTTTCTTTGCATCTTCAAATACAGTTTGCTCGCTTTCCATTGCCTCTACGCCGCCACGTTGCACAGACTTTATCTCGTCCGAAATAGTCGGCCGGGGATCGTCATTTATTGGTGCTTTGAACTGCTCTATTAGTTTTCCACCAGTGTCTTTATTGTAGACGTCAGTACCAGGTTTAAACTTTTCAGCGTTTGCCAATCCTTTGATGATGTCCCAATACTCAGGTTTGTCATCCATGCGGTCAAACTCAGTTCTCTCGCCACCGAATTCTGCGGGTTTAGGGGCACCAATTTCACGCCGTTTGTCTTGATACTCTAAAAAGTGATCAAGAAACCCTATGATCGTCTCATTGGTGCCGAAAAATTTGTTCAGCTTGAACTGCGAATCAAGGTCATCCTTGCCTTCAATATGTTTGCCTAAAAACATCTTTTCGATTTTATCGAAATCGCATTCTTCCAGCACTTTAGAAGCGTTGATGTCCTTTTTATGCGGCTCGATAATCACACCAGCTTTTGGTGCCTTTTGCAACACTTGAAGCATTTCGTTAAAAGATAACATTTGATACGAGGGGTTGATCCCCATTGTTTCAAACAAGACATTGCCGTCAGCATGTGTTACGTGGACACCAATGGTAGGCGTTACCGGGCTGCCGGCGAGGTTCACCGGGGCGCCGATCGTCAGGCCATTTTTTACGGTGTTGCGCGAGGTGAAGCGGATAAATTGCTCTGTTCTTTGATAAACATGTTCGCCTACCGGGTGTGGCGCCATAGAATCTTTAGAAAATTCATACTCGCCTGTGTATTGGGAAAACAATGAGCGTTTCGCCGCCACAATTGTTTCTTCAATAAACCCATTGTGGTCACCCGTCTTTTCACGACTGCCCATTAACTCAGTGTTGGCGGTGTCTTTAGGGTCCAAGCCTAATTTGGCTTTGACAGTCGGATCTACCCTATGATGTTTGGTGCGATCTAGGCCTGCCACCATTGTTTTGGTGGCATGTTTGATTAACGCACCAGTCAAGCCATCTGCCTTCACGCTCACGCGTAACTGGTTGTAGGAGCCTTCACGGCATGGGTTAGGGTGCTTGTCGGCGTTAAGGCGGGAAAAGGAAAGTTTAGCCCCCAATCCCATTAGTGAGGGAGGCACCCATCCACTAACTCCCCGAAACGTACCGTTATCTTCACCTGGCGCTGATTGTGCGCCACTGCTTGCCTCAGGATTCCTGGCAAGCGCGGTTGGATCGTCATTTTCAGGAATCATTTTAATGAGGCTCATATCGATGCCGACTCCGCCCTCTGCTTCGACCTTGTAAATTCTATTATTTGAGTCACACGTTGCGTGGAGTGGCCCGCCACGCAATAATTTCTCTTTGTTGATTGGTAACGCCACACTATTGATGCCATCCGCCAACGACCGATAAACAATATCGACGGCACGTAGATCGTCCATCAAGACTGCTGTTTCGGGGTTCGCTGGATTATCTGAATTGGCCTGTATGAATTGGTGAACGTTTTCCTTATGTTTATACATTTCAATACCTACTGCACCTAGCGCTGTACTAAAGGTATTATAGGATTTAGTCATAAAAAACTCAGGGTCTTTTACCAGTTTCTCGTAAAAATCTTTTTGTTCTTTTGTGAAATCTAGATTACCGCCGTCCGCATCAACTTCTGGCAGGCCAAATACATTTTTAATAAATACATCAAGCTTATTTTGAAATTTCTCAAACTCTGCTTTGTTTTCTGCTGCGAAAGTCGTGTTTTGATAAGAATCTAGCGAGTAAGCTTTGCCATCTGCATGCGATTTTTTTAAGTACGATTCCTGGCCTGAAAACGCTCTGTGTTCACTTGCGAGGTCCATTAACTCAATATATTTGCCCCTTATTTCCTTCACTTTATAAAAAAGTCCTTTTGGGGCTTCACTAAGATTTTCAAGCTGATCCGCCCTGGAAGTATTAACACGATCAGGGTCAGAAGGATCGGCAGCGTTAAGCCTGGCGGTTGCTTCGATTAACTCACGTGACTTTTGTGTTGCGTGGTTGAAGATTTTATTATGAAAAAAAGCTGTTGGCGAGTCGCGCTCGTTTGCCCCTTCGCCGATTTTTAGCTCCTGCAATTCTTTGAGAAGATTTTCTGATGTTTTAATATTTTTATTGTAGCCAGGGTCAAGATGCTCGTGCGGCGCTTTGAGCCGAATAAACCCGATTGACGTACGCAAGGCATTATAGAGCGCATGTGCCTCTGCGGAAAGCCGCAGTCTTCGCCCGGTTGCATCGCTGAGATTCACCATGTGGACACCAGCTTCCAGCTTGAATTCCATTTCCCACTTCTGCAGTGATTTTTGAGCACCCACGGGGTGCTCGTTAGCAGGCCCTGGCAGCGTGACGACATCAGAAGGCGAGCTAAACGATATTTTTTCTAGTGTGAGATTGTGATTGAAATCCTTCGCACCTTCCCACTCCAAAGCAACCTTAGCAGTTGGATATAACTCGTTTACCAGTTCTCCTATCCTGGCTGGAGCAGCACCTTCTTCCCGGGGAAGACGTTGGGATAATTTTCCCCCTAGCAACCGAATTTTTGACGAATTGTAAGCGCCTTTATCACGTTTCTTTTGATTGACGGATGGAGGCAAATTCTCGTTCCTGTGCATGATGCCAAGGAGATCACCCGCGATGTATTCACCAAAAGACTTTGCAGTCTGCCTGTAGCAGGGTTTCCCGCCACTCGATGCATTTACCTTAGGCAACGGGTTTAATAGCGACCATTTCTTGCTTGCATCGCGAACAACTTCAGCCTTGATATAATCCTTCCAATTTTTAAAGTCATGGTATTCGCCTGTTGTCTTGGCGACCTTTGCACTGGCATAGCACGAGGCAAGCGGGCTTTTCTCATTGTTTAACCTTAATAAACGACCGATCCGTACACCAAGGCCCGCTTTGATGGCATGCGTTGAAGTATTCGTGCCCGCCGTGCTGCCATCTTTGTCTATGAAGAGCCGGTTTAATAATGTGTAACTGTAGTTAAGCTTGCCGCCAACCAGGAGCTCATCAATAATGCCCACATTGCCCAAATCTACGCCAGCGCTAATCCCTACACCATATTCTTTAGCAAAACTCATTTCGCTGCCTTTGCGTTGTAATGCAAAAGCAGGTGCCATAAGCAACCAGTTGTTAAAGACGTTCTCAGCATATTGATCAAGCCGGATCTTCATCGCGCGTTCATAGTGATGGCGCTTTACTTCCGTACTTAGCTGTGCCAGATCATCAAAAAAATGGGCAAGTTGCTTGGCGTTTGATCCATGCGGCACACCAACGTCAGCACCATCCTCATCTATTGTCTTATTATTTCGTGATTTAACTGTCGGCCGCGCGGAGATAGGGAATTGCTTCACCAGCGCTCTTGAGCGCTTGGCGATGTCAGCGTAATGATCACGGACCATCTGATGTGCATTATCAGGCTTGGCCAACTGCATATGTTTGCAATGCTCCAAACACTCAATGATGCTGTCGATTTCGGCGTGTAATTTTTTCTGGAGTGGGTAAGACAATTCTGGGTCACCTACAGAATTAGCCTTATGAATAATCGCTCTGGCCTGTTTTAGCTCCGTCTCTAAACTGAACGCAAACGCACGCATTTGGCGAGCATCAACTTCATTGTCTTTATTAACAACGCTGCCTTTTGCCGGCACCTGCATCTGCTCAACCGTGAGCGACGCTAAGGCGTTCTTTGCCTTATCGGTAATAGGCACCGGGCCGCTGGAAGGATGCTGGCTTGGATTAAAACGTGGTTTATCCAGCGCATTGGGCGCTGTAGCTGCAAGCTCAGAAGTTGGAGCAGATCTGCGCGAGGTCATGCCTGTAATGCTACGGCCCACCCGGACAGGCACATTCAAAACGCGTGACGGAGCCTGTGTCACCCAATTTGGCAAACGACGTATGACAGGGTTAACTGTCGGGATCGGCACAGGCGTGTCTGCGGACGAACGTGTTTGTCCCGAAATGCCTAATGCAAGATCATTGTTCGCTCTGGCTCTTGGAAGCATCTTGTTTCCTTGATGTTCTGCAGTCTCACGCCGGCCTTATTTTTTATTTGGCCGGTCATTGCCCTAATGATTTTATTTTACTCGATCAAACCAATAATTAGAAAATTTTCCTTGTTCAAAGCTAAGTTTTTTAATTACGAAAATGGCAACCTTGGATGAGATGCCATTTTGCTAATTTAAACATTAATGTTAGTTAGGCCTCACAAGTGGGTTGAGTAATTTGGCAGCTTCTACTATTTTTTCATAGTGGTTTTCATAGAGATCGAAATCCCTTTTTCTTGATATCAAATCATTGTAATCAATATCACGTTTCAGATTTACGCGAAACTTATCGTCTCTTAAGAATCGAAGGGATGTAAGCCCCGTTTGATAGACAAAATCCTCGTCATTGTTGGGTAAGTTTTTTAACTTACTTTCCTTTGCCAGTAGTTTATCCGTAGCGGGAAGAATATCTTTTATCGTTTTTTGCACGTTAATAATTGAAAGAAGTCTTAAAAAATTCTGATTTATAAGTTCTTGCCGATACGGTTCATAATCAAATGCCTTTACCTTCTCCGCGATCTTCTCACTGCTGACAACCCTTTCATTCTCGTCGGCTGCTGATTGCTTGTGCAGCGCCTCAAGTTTTATAATTACCTTATCCAGTTTGTTTAAATCACCTTCTCGTATTGACTCTTCAAATAACAAATACGCTTCTGTTACTGCTTTTCGAGACTCTTCAATCTTACTGTTATCTGTAGTGGCGAGCGAAAGCACCTCGTGTCTGGACCTAATCTCAGTAAACATTCCAACAATTTCTCCCACGTGCTCTGGCGTGGCGATAATCAATGGAGTTGGTACAGGCCGCGCTTTATTGTCTTCTTCTACCACCTTTATTTTTAGAGCTGTTTTGTACCTATTTTTCTCGGCTTTAGACAGTCGACTTTTTGGATCATGTATCACTTCGGTCAGGGCTTCAACACCAAATTCTGCAAGATTTGAGCCCGCATTAGTTAGCCGAAGCCTTCCGTCGTGTACTTTTTGTAATCCTATACGTTTTTCACCTTCTTTAATTATCTCTTTATGCAAACGTACATCAGCTTCATCCTTACCGAAAAGCTCTAATTGTTCAACGGTCAAATTCCGGGCTTTTATCCGTGATCTGTCAAAGAGATCCGCAGCAAGACTTATTAATTTATCACCAGTAGATTTTGCCTTATAACGCTCTTTGTACTCCAACATATCATTTCGAAGGGACATATCTCTAGTGAGAGGTCTGAATTTTTTGTCTAGAAGTAAAATAGAAATTTCTACCTTGTCAATTTTTTCTTTATCGTCGACTTCAATGGAAGGACCTAATTTAATCGGGGTGAGCTTATTAGCAAATTTAAGATTTTTCCCGTTTTCACTCACCCCGTAAATCGTTACTTGAGGTATTACGCCGTGTTTATCACCAATGATTTTGAGGATCTCGCGAATGTTTTCCCCATTCGAGATCGGGTCTAGGCGATCTACATTAACTTCCGGTTCATTCAAGGGCCCAGAATGCAGAATTCTCCCCTTTGGCGTATCCTTTCCCCGGTTTTCATTCACTTGCATTAGCACGCTTTCGGCTTCTAATTGATGCAAATGCATACCTTGCTTAGTGTGCAAGTCTTTAGCAGAGTCTGATAAATCATCGCCGGTGTAAATGCCGGTTACTGCCATTAATACACTCACAATAAAATTAATTTCTGCTTCGCTATTGTTATCTTGGATTGCTACGTCGGCTTTTCTAAAAAGTTTTTTGACGCCGGTTGTTATAGCCTCGTCAGACGGTTTGCCAGAATTCAACGTCCCTTCAAGCGGAATTTTCGGAAAGCCGCGGTGTTCGTTAAGGAATGTTTGCATCTGCTTATCTGCAGCAGCAGAAGTTTTACGTTTGTATTCTCTGTAATCAGTGAGTTGAAATTGGGTTGCGGTTTGTTGGGCGTTGTTGTTTGCTTGTTGATTGGTGGGGATGCTGCGCGAACCCGCATCTACACCGTTATTTTCGCCTTCTGTTTCAACACGTTCTAAGCCTGCTGCAACAGCTCTTGGTGAACCGGTCTCGTTATTCGCATTAACTTGCGCAGTCTGAGCGGTTGCCCCAAAAGATGGAATGTTGGCAGCAGCCATATCATCTGCATCAGAGCCGTTATTTGAAGTGGTGTCTGTATCTACACCGTTATTTTCGCCTTCTGTTTCAACATGTTCCAAG